>Ga0206978_1092_pt1 | contig 21320 bp, 17 predicted proteins | sample Alteio_BWMinCont_21_FD_153477 | JGI IMG/M metagenome (GOLD analysis project Ga0206978, IMG submission 153477) | Enriched cells from forest soil in Barre Woods Harvard Forest LTER site, Petersham, Massachusetts, United States -... | ecosystem: Environmental > Terrestrial > Soil > Temperate forest >...
TCGGGAGACCAAGCAGGCTGGCTGTCAGCGCCGGGATTGGTGGTGATCTGCGTGAGATGTGCGCCTTTATCGGTATTATCTGCCGCAACGACCCAGATATTGGTGTCACGGGAAGCGTCGGGATCGGGCATGCTGCGGTTGCTAGTGAACGCTAGCTGCTTGCCGTCTGGAGACCACGCGGGTTGCGCGTCATCGAACTCGCCGGAAGTGACTTGCGTAACGGTTTCCTTTTCAATGTCGAAAACGTAGAGATGAGTGCGGCGATTGTCGAGATAACCGACGGTGTCCTCTTTGAACTGAAGGCGGTCAATCACATACGGAGGCTGCGTTTTCGGCTTGGCTGGAGCCGGCTTGTCTTTATCTTTCTCCGTCTCTGCGTCTTCCGGTTTGGGATCTTGGAGGACCAGGACAAGGCGCGTGCTATCCGGGGACCACTCAAAATCGCCGACCCCTTGTACGATGTCAGTGAGGCGAACGGCTTCGCCGCCCACACGATTCAGAAGCCAAACCTGGCTCTTGCCGTTATTGCGGGAAGAAGTGAAGGCCAGATATTTGCTATCAGGACTCCAGCGCGGATGCCCCGAGGAAATGCCTTCGGCGGTCATCGGCAGCGGATCACCGCCGTGCGCGGAAACCATCCAGATGCGTGTCTCGTTTTTATCTTCCTTGAGCATTTTGGTGCGCACGGTGTACGCCACCCATTGGCCGTCCGGACTGAGCTCGGGCTGACTGACATCTCGAATCTGAAAGTAGTCGTCGATCGTGATGTTACGGACGGCGGCGGGAGTGCGTGGCTGCTGCGGAGCCGAGTCCACAACTCGCGCGCTGAACGAAAGCGCCGAGACCAATAAAGCAAAGGCGAAGCAGCGAATGATCTTCATACCGAAAGTTCCTCCGAATAAAATGCCGGGATAAATCTGGCGAAGTGTAGCAGAGCAAGCAACAGTTTGACGGGGCAATTTGAATGACATATCATACTTGTCATGCATGTGTGACACGGAAGGATGTGAAATGTGTTGTCCATTCGATTGAAGCCTGGAATTGAAAAGCGGTTGACGCGGCTTGCTAAAGAGACCGGAAGGACGAAGACTTTTTACGCCAGCAAGCTCATCGAGGAAAACTTGGAGGATCTCGAAGATCGATATTTGGCGGAAGCTCGTCTGGAAAAACGAGGAAAGACCTACACTGGCGCACAAGTTCGGAGGGAGCTTGGCCTGGACGATTGAATATGACGAAGAGGCCCTCGCTGATCTCAAGAAGCTCGACCGCCAGATGCAGCGAGAAATTCTAGACTACATGGAGAAGCGCATCGCAAAAGCGCAGGATCCTCGCGCGTTTGGCAAGCCGCTACGGCATAGCAAGTTCGGATTATGGCGCTATCGAGTGCGCGACTATCGGATCATTTGCGAACTGCGGGATGGACAACTGAGGGTACTGGTGGTGGCGGTCGGACACCGAAGCACCATTTACGAAAGATAATTTGAAAGTGCGCAGTGCTGATTGGCGCGGCGGAGCGAAAATCGGGCCTATTTCTTTAGGAAAGGCGACGGGAGCTATGTACATACACATGTTTGCGTTTCGATTTAAGGCGGGAGTGAAGGATGCGCAGAAGGAACGGGTCGTTGCGGAAATACGGAAGCTGAAGAGCGAAATTCCCGAGGTGTTGGAATCGTGGGTGGGGATGAATGATTCGCCGCGAGGGCAGGGTTATGAGCTGGGCGGAGTGATAAAGTTTTCTGATAAGGCGGCCTGTGAGGCGTACGGCACGCATCCGGTGCATCAGAAATTATTGGGTTGGTTGATGCCTTTGATCGAGCCGATTGAGGTGGATTTTCCACAGTCCAGTTAGTAGAGCTCACCCGGCGATCCTACTCGTAGCGGAGAGCGATTAATGGATCGAGCTTGGAGGCGCGATAAGCAGGCCAGAAACTGGCAAAGGCAGCTACGGCGGACAGAACGACGACGGCCGCAACTAGCGTAAGGGGATCGCGAGGTTTTAAGCCGTAGAGGAGGGATTTGGCGGCTTGCGCTGCGCCCAACGCGAGGCCAGCGCCAATCACTAGACCTGTTACAGTCAGCAAGCCAGCTTCGCGCAAGATCAAACCCAGAACATCGACGCGCTCAGCGCCAATAGCCATGCGGATGCCAATTTCTTTGGTACGCTGGACAACCATGTAGGAAATGACTCCGTATAGACCGATGGCGGCGAGCAGTGCCGCCAGGAATCCGAAAAAGCCGGAGAGTGTGGCCATCAGTTGATCTTGCAGTAGAGAGTCGTGGATGCGCGTTTTGAAGATTTTGAAGTCGAGGTCAATGCCGAGATTCACATCGCCGATCGTTTGCTTCATGGAGGCCATCAGGCTGGCTAAAGGCAAGGACGAGCGAATCAGGATTTGATCGTCCGGGCTGGGCTTCTCCTGCTGGGTCGCCGGAAAATACATGAATGGCAAAAATTCTTCGTGCATGTCCTGGAACTTATTGTCCTTCGTCAATCCAACAATCTCATAGAGAGGGCGCGGCTTTCCTGGAGGTTCATGGATACGGAACCTCTTGCCTAAGGGATCGGCGCCTTTGAGAATTTTTTGTACAAAGGCCTGGTTGACGATAGCTACTTTGACCGAGGTGGCCGTATCGCGGTCATCGAAATCGCGCCCTGCGAGGAGCTGGGTTCCGATGGTATGGAAATAGCCGGGGCCAAGGTAATTCATCCAAGCCGAACCTGCGTCTGCGTCGGAACCTTCGTTGAGGACTTCGTCATTCCAAGTGCTGCCGCCGAACGGCACGAGCATAGCGTCAGAGGCAGACTCGACGCCCGGCATGGCCTGGACGTGCTTCACTAATTCGCGTTTGTATTCCGTGTAGCGCTCCTCGGGAAGGTGCAAGCGGTCGAAATCGACGGTGGTAACCAAGATTCCGGTTTGCAGAAAGCCGACGTTCAGTGTGGTCAAGTTGCGAAGGCTTCTGACAAAAAGAAGCGCGCCCATTAAGAGGACAACCGAGAGCGCCACTTGCGATACGACCAGAATTCGGCGAAGGCTGAAGCGTTCGCGGCCACCGGTTGACCCGCGGCTGCCGGACTGCAGCAAGGTAGCGGGTTCTGCGCGAGTGGCGCGAATCGCAGGGGCGAGTCCGAAGGAGACCGTTGTTAGGACCGCGAGAGCGGTAGTGAAAGCCAGAACTCGCCAATCCATTCCGAGGTCCAGGGAGATTTGATTCTGCTGCGTGCTAATGAACGCCACCAGCATGTGACTTACAGCGAAGGCTAGGAACAATCCGCAGACCGAACCGGCAAGGGCCAGTAGGAGGCTCTCCGAAAGAAGCTCGCGAATCATTCTCCAGCGCGACGCTCCGAGCGCGCGGCGGATAGTAATCTGTCGTTCACGAGCGCCAGCGCGGGCGAGCATCAAATTTGCCAGGTTGGCGCATGCGATGAGCAAGACAAGCCCAGAAATTCCGAGGAGCAGCCAGAGTGGAGTCTCGGAATCCTCGCGCAAACCGGAGAAACCTGTGCTTGCCGAAAAGGCGCCAAGTTTGTATTCGAGATATTTCTTTGTGGCCTCGGAGTCGTACGTGGTGGGAATCGTCTCTTGCAAAATTGCGGGCGTGACAGCGTTTATTTGCGCATTGGCTCTTTGGACGGTCCATCCGGGTTTCAAGCGGCCGATGGAAGCGAGCCACCACGCGTGACGCAAGGTCAGCCGATTGTTGCGCGGGCTAAGAATGGGTTCGACGCAAACAGGTATCGCGACGTCGAAAGTATCGCCTACGGAGATGCCAATGAAACCTGGCGGTGTTACGCCGAGAATCTGGAAGGAATTCCCATCGAGTGTGAGGCGTTTGCCGATGACGGAAGGATCCCCGGCATAATTCCGCTGCCAGAAGGCGTAACTGATGTCGGCGGCAGACGTGCCGCAGCCGGACTGGTCGTCTTCGGGATTGATGAGACGCCCGAGAATGGGTTGGACACCGAGAACGTGAAAGAATTCGCCGCTGACGCGCAGGCCTTTGGCGTAGTGGACTTCCCCACCGTTCGCCAGATTGAATTCCTGGCCTGTCCAAACTGACATTTCGGAAAAGCCTTCCTGGCGTTTTCGAATCTGCTCCCACATGGGAAACGTCAGCTGCGAGTATTGCCCAGAAAATTGGCCAGAACCCCAGTGGCGGTCGGCGATACGGATGGTGCCCAGCTGTTGAGGATTCTTGACCGGGATGGCACGGAGGCGAATGGAATCAATCAGTTGGAAGATAGCAGTGTTGGCCCCGATGCCGAGGGCGAGGGTGAGCACAGCTACGACGGTGAAGCCCGGACTTAGGCGAAGAAGTCGAAAGGCGTGGCGAAGGTCGCGCAAGAGATTGGTCATCGTGAGGCCTCGCAAGTATCAGACGAAAGAAAGCACTAAAGGTTCCGTGGAAAGAAATGCAGTCGGCAGGTAGAGGCGCGTGAAACAAAGTGGGGGCAGACTAAAGTCTGCCCCCACTTTGAGTTAGGACATAATCACTGGCTAATGTCGCCGGCGGTGAATCACGGAAACTGGCGGGCCGGTTGCGCCTTGGGCAGCGGTTTGCGCGGCATCATTTCGTCGCGGTTGGCGGTGAGGTAGACGAAGGAGGCGACGATCACTGCCATTTGCTTCATGTCGGCTTCCTGGATGCGTTCGTAGACGTCCATGTTGGAGTGGTGGGTGCGGGTGTCGTAGTCCATGGGGTCCTGGATGAATTGGAAGCCAGGGAGACCGACGGCATCGTAGGAAAGGTGGTCCGTGCCGCCGGTGTTGCGGATGGTCAGCGTGGTCATGCCGAGGTCGTGGAAGGGGACCATCCATGCGTTGAATATGGGAGCGACCATTTCGTTGCCTTGGAGATAGACGCCGCGAATTTTGCCGGTGCCATTGTCGATGTTGTAGTAGGCGTCGAGTTTGGCATGTTCGGGAGTCACCTTCATAAGTTTTGTGGCGGGATCCTCGACTTCGCGATCGCCGAAGTGCTGCTTGATGTAGGCGCGGGACCCGAGGAGGCCCTGCTCTTCGCCAGTCCAGAGACCGATGCGAACGGTGCGGCGCATCTTGAGGCCAGTGGCTTTGAGGATGCGCATGGCTTCGAGCATCACAGCGGAGCCCGCGCCGTTGTCCGTGGCGCCTGTGCCGGACTGCCAGGAATCGAAATGGCCGCCCAGCATGACGACTTCGTCGGCCTTGGCCTTATCGGAGCCCGGGATTTCGCCGATGATGTTGAAGGAGCTTAGGTCGTCGTCGTAGAACTTGTTCTCGATATCGACGAGCATGGTGACGGGGACCTTTTTCTCGAGCGTGCGAACAATGCGGCCGTAGTTTTCGCTGGCGACTGCTACGCGGCACGGTGCTGGGGGATCCTTCTCTTTGTCGCGGCCGCCTCCCTGCTGGACGAAGACTGTGCCGTCATCGCTGCGGGACGGTTCTATCCATGCGGCGACCCCTTCATCGACTAAGAACTTCTGAACTTTGAGTTGAAATTCGCGCGTGGCGCGGAATTGGGCGATGCGGTCTTCCTGGCCTGCTTGGGCAGCGGGGACTGGCTGAGTTGCGAGATCGGCAAGCTCGGCGTCTGTGTAGCGGTGGGCTTGCGGCTCAAAGCGCTCGGGATTCTCAGGGATAGCTGCGGTCAGAACAAACTTGCCTTTGAGTTGACCCTTGAACTTGGCAAAGTCTTCTTCTTTCGTGATGGGCGCGAAGACGGCGTCGGCGGTGACGGGACCGTTGGTGCCGGGAGTCCAAGCCTTTGCGTAAGCGATGAGTGGAAATGGATGCGGGGCGATGACCTGAACATTAGTGCGCTCATTGGACCAGCCTCGGCCGAAAGGTCCCCACTTCTCAAGATGGACGTTGGCAAGTTTCCACTCGTTCATTGTGTCCGTGGTCCACTTGGCGGCTTCCTTGATATTCGGAGAATTGGTGAGGCGCGGTCCATGGACATCGCTCAGGTAGCTGATGATTTCCATAACCTTGGAAGTTGAAGCGCCAAAGCCTTCTTCCCTGATTTGATGAATCGCCGCCAGATCGGGCTGGCTCATGGCTGGCGCCTGCGCTCCGATTGGGATAACCGCCAGAACTAAAGCAAGGACTGCCACCACACTCGCATGCTTACGCACAATCTTCCTCCGTTTTGGGTTTCACCTGTCTAATTCTCAATGGAGCCACCACAGGGACCGCGTGCATCAGTGTGACGGCAGCGGCCTAGAATGCGTTTCAAAGAGTTGAGCGATTCGCGCCAGATATTCCGTGCCCCGGGTTGCTATCCATCTGTGAGACGGGGTGCGGAGAAAGTTCGCATTAGATCTCATTCTTGCGAAAACGCTCAATCATGTGATCGCAGGCACGGACGGTGATGGCCATCATGCTGAGCGTCGGATTCTGGCACGCCGACGAGACAAAGCTCGCCCCGTCCATCACAAATAAATTCCTGACGTCGTGCGACTGGTTAAACGCATTGAGCACGGACTTCTTCGGATCGCTCCCCATGCGCGCTGTCCCCAGTTCGTGGATGGCCATTCCCGGCATTTCGACGTTCGCCTGCACGCGAATATCTTTCGCGCCGGTCGCTTCCAGCATTTCCGCCGCCGAGGCGCCGGCATCCTGCATTAGCGCGGCTTCGTTATCGCCGTGCGACATGTTGATGTGCAACGCAGGAATGCCCCAGGCATCTTTGAGATCCTTGTCGATCTCGATATAGTTGTCCCACCGGGCTAGCGATTCGCCGAAAGCTCCCAACCCAATCTCGTACCAGCCTTCTTTTACGGCCTTCTTGAGCGAGGTTCCATAGCCTTCGGCAGTGAAGTTGAATTGGGGCCCCGCGCCGCCCTGGTAACCATAGCCACGGATGAACTTGGATTGTTGTTTGCTCGATGGCGTGTTCCGAAACCGCGGGACATAAATCCCGTTGGGCCGAGCGGGCTCGTTCGCATTGGGTAGAGGATTGAAATTTGGCAGACGGCCCGAGGCTCCTCCGCCGACAACATGGTCCATCAAATAATGACCGAGTGCGCCGCTCGAATTCGCCAGTCCATTCGGATAATCACGTGTCGAAGAATTCAGCAATATCCGTGTGGATTCCAACGCCTGCGCGCAGAGGATCACCGCTTTTCCGCGCACTTCCTTGACCTGCCGCGTCAAGCGATCCACATAGGTCACGCCGCGTGCCTTGTTTGACTCAGTGCCCATGTCTACGTGGCTCACCACGGCGTTGGTGATGAGCGTGCAGTTGCCGGAAGCAATGGCGTCTTTGACGGTCGTAAACGGGCTGCTGAAATAAGAAAACGTGCTGCATCCGCGTTCGCACGGTCCGCAATAGTGGCATTGGAGCCGTCCATTGTGATTTTGCGTCAGGATCGCTGTCCGTCCGATCGTCACCGTGTGCCCAAACTTCGCTTTGACGCGTTCTCTAAGCTGAATTTCTCCGCAGCTCATTTTCATGGGCGGAAGAAATTGCCCGTCGGGCAACATTTCATTTCCCTCCGCCGCCCCGCTGATGCCTACATACTTCTCCACGATGTCGTAATACGGCGAGAGCTCGGCATAGCTAATCGGCCAGTCGTCGCCATACCCGTCGCGGCTAGCGGCCTTAAAATCGTTATCACTCATGCGGTAACTCTGGCGTCCCCAAACCAGCGATCGCCCGCCGAGGATGCGCAGCCGCTGCCATGTGAAGGGTTTCCCCGGCGGCGTGCTGTACGGATTCTCGAGATCGTTCACGAACCACTCGTAGTTGTACTCCATGCACGCGTAGCATTGCTTTTGAACGGGCCGCGTGCGCACAATCTCTGGCGAGTGATCGCGATATTTCAATTTGTACGCCGGCATGTGCTCGGTAAACTCTTTCGGACTGACCGCGCGGCCTGCTTCGAGCAAGGCTACTTTCAGGCCCGCCTCGGCGCATTGTTTCGCGGCCCAACCGCCAGTTGCGCCGGAGCCCACAACGATAACGTCGTACGTTTGCTGCAGCGGGTCTTGTGCCATGCCAGCCATATTAATGGTCCCGGTCACTTGTGATCCCCCTCTGGATGTTCGCAACCTTGATAGGGGCCGTGCGCAAACGCGCCGTCCCAGCCCAGTTCTTTCTCGCCAATCTGTGAGCTGTAGTAGGCGGTCATGATGCGCCCCTTCAGCGCTTCAAAATGAGCGTGCCCCTTATCCGGATTTGCATCCGCTTCACCTGTCCAGTTGCTGGCATTGTGCGGATACGCCAGCGCATGCAATAAAAGATCTTGATCGTCTCGCGAGAGATACACAAACGCCGCCTTGAAACGCTTCATGCTTTCGCCATCCAGATATCCGAGCGAGTTCAGGAAGGCTCGTTGCGTCTCGGGCGTCTCGGCAGCTAGTACAAGATCAATATAGCGATTCACCAGCGCTTCTTTCGCACCAGGAGTGTCCGTCGCCGGAATAATCAAGTCGCTGAGCACAATCAGAGTTTCGTTCTGGTGCTCATCCAAAAAAAGCGGCTTCCATACAGGTCCCTCAAATTCCTTCGAGGCGTCAACACCGCTTTGCGCCGGTGTCAACTCGGATGGTTGCGCGACACTCTGCGCCGCACTTTGAGCATTGGCAAGAGCGGGGCGCAACGCCGCCGCCGCTCCGGCAAGCACACTCGCTCGTAACATTTCGCGTCGTTTCATAAAAACTCCTCGCGTACTCGTCCTGTCTACAGCAGGCTACGCCATTGCATGCAAATAATCATAGTCGATCTTGATCGCTTCCATGGCGGGCGTCGTGGTGAAGGGCGGCTCCTGTTCAACGTAATACAACTCCACCTCGGTTTTCTTCGCCGCAGCGAAAATTGGCACGTAATCAATATGCCCGCGCCCCAACTCCGCCGGCTTCGGACGTACACTTTCATCGAGTCCCACGGAGGGGCTGGCAGTAGGCTGGAAATCCTTAATGTGCAACAACCGGTAGCGCTTCGGATATTTCGTCAGGTAGACCATGGGATCGTGCCCAGCCGCAACCATCCAACCGCAGTCCAGCTCAAATTTTACGAGCGACGGATCCGTTTCGCGCAATATCACGTCGTAGCCGATTTCGCCGCTGTCGAGTAGTTTGAACTCAAAATTGTGGTTGTGATATCCGAACTGCATGCCGGCTTTCTTGGCCTGCGCCCCCATTTCATTGCAACGCGCGGCGATTTTTTTGAAGTCGTCCAACGTCAGCGCGGCCAGTTCCGCCATGAACGCTTTCGCATCGAACTTGCCCGGTTCGGGAACTTTGGGAAGTGTCACGGACGAGATCACATACTTCGCGCCAATTTCCTTCGCGTAGGGCAGCGCTTCCTCCATTCCGCCAAAACCCATGTGCAATGACTTGCATTGTAAACTGGCGTCTTGCAACGATTTCTTGACGTCGGCAGCCTTGCGTTTCGGCGAAACGCCCGTTTCGACTTCCTTATATCCAATTGCCGCGATCTGCCGCAGCGTCCCGTCGTAGTCCTTATCCAGCTCCGCGCCCACGGTGTAGAGTTCCAACCCGATGGGCTTCCCCAATGGATTCGCAACCAGCCGCGACGGTCTCCCTAATCCACATGCCGTCGCCACTAACGCGCTGCTGCCGCCTATCAGAAGTTCTCGCCTCGAAGGTTTCACAATAGCCTCCCGTTTAGTTCCGCCGACGCCAATTCCGGCCGGGCCAGTTCTAGGCCGGCTTCGCAGCGCGCAGATTGTATCCGACTTTCCCCGCCGTTTCATGATTGAAACGGATGCCCCCACCCCCGGTGTTTTTTGTAAGAGTGGCAAACAAAAGAGTTATGACTGACATGGCTCGTAAGAGTGGCAGCGAAGGGACTTAAAGTGACTGGATTTTCAGTGAGTTGCAGGGAAACTGTAAGAGTGGCAGAGAAAGGAGTTAGCGGAGCAGGGGGCGACAAGCTGAGCAGGAAGCGGAGCGAGGATCGGAAAAAGCGTCTCGACTGAAGCTGGCATCCCACTCCCGGGGTATCCAGAGAAGTTTGAACTATGCGTCTGAAAGAAATGGAGTTGCAGGCGCTGCTGTGCGTTGAATGTTTACGGGCTGTGGAAAAAGCTGGAAGGCTTTGGGTGAAACTAGGAGTGAAGATGGGGCAAGCGCAGGAAAAAGCAGGCGCGAGGCGCTTGAAGGGGAAGATGGGCGGGTTTGCCGAGGAGAACATGGGAAACGGTAGCACGTAATTGGCGAGATGGTAAAGACATTTACAGGGAATGGTTGAAATTAGTAGTTGAACTGCCATTTGTGGGATTGAACCGCGAGGCTAGCAGGTGGGAGAAATGCAAAACCCCTAGAGCAAACCCGGCGCCTTGGGCACACAGAAAACAAAGATTTTCAGGCTATCGACTGAATTACTGCGGAACGCGACCCGATTGCTGTCCCGAGTTCTCCAGGTTTCTGACCAGTTCGTCCAGCTGAGATTCAAGCCTGTTGAGTTTGTCCTGCTCCGTTCGCAGTTGCAGTTCGGCATCTGTTTCTGTCGACTGGCGCTGCTGAGCGAGGTTCGTTGATGCCTCGAGGTCGGACTTGGCGCGGTTGAGCGCAGCTTCGACTTGCGCTGCGTTATCTCCGTTGTTTGGAGCATCCTCGAAATGCTTAATTTCGGCCGCTTCACTTTTCATGACGACTTGAACTTCGCCGAGCTTGGAGCGAGCATCGTCCAAATGTTGTGACGCGCGTGTAACGGCGACTTCCTGAATTTGCAAGCGAGACAGCAAGATTTGAGCGCTTTGCATTCTCGTCAGCGAAACCTGTAAGTCTTGACGAAGCTGGCGGACCTCGCCAAGCAATGCTTGTAACGTCTGTGAGTCTGACGAAGTAGTCTGGGCCAAGGCGACCGTTGCCATTCCGAAGACTACAACAATGAATAGGTATATTCGCCGCATTGCAACCTCCTCACTCCAAGATACACCCACAATAGACGTTAGCTTCTAATGCTGTACTCGGAAACTGACCAGCGGCGGAGAGTCTACTTACTGGGACGCGCCACCTGATGCCTGATAAGAAGAGCGGTCGCTCTCGTTAGAGCGGCTCGACGCTTAGTCGGGCGATCTCGGCGAGGATTCGGCGGGGCGGGCGGGGGTGGGGTCGCCTTTGACAAAGTGGGCATACCAGGCCAGGTCGCGTTCGAGGCGGTCTTGGATATGGGAGGGTAGCGAGAACTCGTGATACTCGTCGGGATAGACGACTAGTTCGGTGGTGCGGCCGAGGCGTTTTAGGGCTTGGTACATTTGCTCACCGCCGAGGATGGGTACGTTCCAGTCGATGTTACCGCCCATAAAGAGTGTGGGGGTGGTGACTTTGGCGACGTTGCGGAAAGGTGAGACTTTCGCCCAGGCTGCCTGGTTTTCCCACGGGAAGCCCAGCTCGGTCTCATAGTCTTTTTGGTATTGGTCGTGGCCGTAGAGGCTGGAGAATTCGGCGGCGCCGGCGCCGGAGATGGCGGCTTTAAAGCGGGTGGTTTGGGTGATGATGAAATCGGTGGAGATGCCGCCGTAGGACCAGCCGCCTACGCCGAGTTTGTCGGGGTCGGCAATTCCCTGCTCGATGGCGTAGTCGATCATGGCCATGTCGTCCTGGAAGTCCTTGTTGCCCCAGTCGGCGAAGATGGCCTTGCAGTAGTCCTGGCCGTAGCCGGTGGAACCGCGCGGGTTGGGGAAGAGGACGGCGTAGCCGTTGGCGGCGTAGAGCTGGGCAAGGTGGGAGAATTCGGCGTAGTAGGCCCAGACGGGGCCGCCATGGGGGATGAGAAGCGTTGGGTACCTCTTTCCGGGGGCGTAATCGAGGGGTTTGTAGAGGTAGCCGGAGACTTGGGTGCCGTCTTTGCTTTTGAAGTGGACGTACTCGCCGTGGGAAAGCTTTAGTTGGGAGAAGAGAGCGTCGTTGACGTGTGTGAGTTGTTTGTACTGGTAGCCCTCGATCATGAAAAGCTCATCTGGGCGGTCGATGGTGGCGATTTGAGCGACGACGGAGGGAACGGAGCCGGGGCTGATGGAATAGCCGTTGACGGTGCGGGAGCCAGGGTACTGAGCAGACGTCATGTACGGGACTGCGGCTGCGTCCGCGATTCCGCCGGTTTCGATGTGAATTGTCTTGAGGACCAGGGCGCCGTCATTATCGGCGACGAAATGGATGAATTTGCCGTCGGAAGAGAAGTGGGGATTGCTCACCATGCGGTCGAGGGAGAGAGTGAGGACTTTGGCGGGGCCGCCCGTGGCAGGAGAGATGGCGAGATGGTGGGTGGCGTAGTCGAAGAGCTTAGGGTCCAGCATGGTGACGTAGGCGATCCATTTGCCGTCGGGGGACCATGCAGGGGACATATCTATGCCAGGGTTTGTGGTGACTTGCGCGAGGTGGGCGCCTTTGTCTGTGGTGTTGGCGGAGACGACCCAGATGTCAGAGTTGTAGGTTTGGTCGGGGTCGGGCGTGGAGCGGTTACTGGTGAAGGCGAGGAGTTTGCTGTCGGGGGACCAGGCAGGTTCGGAGTCGTCGAAGTCGCCGGATGTCACTTGGGTTAGAGACTTTTTGGCGACGTCGAAGACGTAGAGATGGGTGCGGCGGCGATCGAGGTAGCCGACTTCGTCGACTTTGAATTGCAGGCGGTCGATGATCCAGGGTTTTTTGGATTTGGACTTTTTGTCCTCGGAGTCCGACGCGGGTGAGGAATGTTCAGGGGCTGCGGATTTCTCTTTGGCGGCGTCGAGCTCTTCGGGCGTGGGATCGCGCAAGACCAGGACCATGCGGTGGCCGTCGGGAGACCACGCGAAATCTTCGACATCTTGAGGCATGTCAGTAAGTTGCTGGGCTTCGCCGCCCTGGCGGTCCAGTAGCCAGACTTGGGTCTTGCCTTCGTTGCGCTCGGAAAGGAAGGCGAGGAATTTGCCATCGGGGCTCCAGCGAGGATGGGAGGAAGAGACGCCTTCGGCGGTCATGGGGAGAGCATCGCCGCCGGAAGAGGGGATCATCCAGATGCGCGTTTCGTTTTTGTCGGTCTTCAGCGTGGCTTTGTCCACGGCGTAGGCGACCCAATGGGCGTCTGGGCTGAGTTGGGGGTCATGGACGGTCTGAATCTGGAAGTAGTCGTCGATGGTGATCGGGCGCGGCGAGGGCGGGGTGGATTGCGCGATGGCAGAGACCGGTAGAGCGAGTAGGGCGAGGAGGATGGCGAGAGAAACGAGCTTCATGCGAGAGACTCCTGAGTCGAGGATGAATGCGAGAACAAACAAATGATTGTCGGGCAAAGCCAGGAGTTTAGCAAAGGCGCGGAGAGGGACGTGGGATGGGAAGCAGGGCAGCGGAGAGTTGTTGCGGCGTTGGGAGCTACGTTTTGAGACCGTGCCGCTGAAAAGCTTTCGCGGTCGCCGGAGCACAGGCTGAAGCCTGTGCCACTGGACCTGCGCGGAAGGACAGTTTTCGTGGATGAAAAAATATTCAGCTGGACGCATTTTTTTGTTGCATGCAGGGACGAACCTTGTATTCTTCGAATGCGAACTCACTTCACCCAGCGCGCGAGTGAGAATCGCTAAGGAGGACGAGAGTAAAAATTGAGTTCTTTATCCCTTCCTGCCCAGATTCCCTCCACCGCAATTTCAACAGCGAAAAAAAGGGTCGCAAAGCTGACGCTCTGGCCGCTTGTGGCGGCGACGTTTTTCATGGTCTCGGGCGGGACGTATGGGACGGAAGAGATCGTTCATGGTGCTGGTTACGGGCACGGGATTCTGATTTTGTTGTTCTTGCCGGTGCTGTGGTGCTTGCCGACGGCGTTCATGATCGGCGAGCTTTCTAGCGCGTTGCCCGCTGAGGGTGGGTATTACGCTTGGGTGCGGCGCGGATTGGGAAACTTCTGGGGCTTCCAAGAGGCTTGGTTGTCTTTGGCCGCGAGCATTTTTGATATGGCGATCTATCCGACGCTGTTTGTCTTTTATTTGAGGCAGATGTCGCCGTGGTTCGGCTCGGGCAGGCATGCAGTGATGGCGGGATTGTTTGTGGTGGTGACGTGTGCGCTGCTGAACGTGGCGGGGATTCGCGTAGTGGGGATTACTTCCCTGTGGCTGTTCTTTTTTCTATCGGCACCGTTTGCGGTGATTGTCGTGATGGCACCCTTTAAAGTTGGAGCTTTCGCGAGTGTCAGTGGCCATGGCGCGGCGGAAGCCACGGGCCTGGGGTTGCTCGGCGGAGTGCTCGTGGCGATGTGGAACTACATGGGATGGGACAATGCTTCGACGATTGCGCAAGAAGTGGAGAGGCCGCAACGGACGTATCCGAAGGCGATGATCGCGGCGGTAGTTCTCGTTTCGTTGACCTACATTCTGCCGTTTCTAGCGGTGTACTTCACTGGCGTGCCGGCCGCAACATTTGGTGCGGACGGCGCCTGGGCCACGATTGCTGGTTTGATTGGCGGAAAGATCCTGGGATTTGAATGGCTGCGCTTCGTGATCGTGATCGGCGGGATGATGAGCGCGTTTGGAATGTTCAACGCGCTGGTGATGAGCTACTCGAGGCTTCCGCTGGCGATGGCGCGCGACGGAATGCTGCCGAAGGTCTTTGCGAAGACGACGGAGAAAACGCAGACGCCGTGGGTAGCGATTCTGGTTTGCGCAGGATGTTGGGCGCTCTGTTTGGGCTTGGGATTCAGGAGGCTCGTTACTTTGGACATTATGCTCTATGGCGCGAGCTTGATGCTGGAGTTCGTGACGCTGGTGGCTTTGCGGATTCGAGAGCCGGAGTTGAAGCGCGAGTTCAAAGTGCCCGGCGGGCTGGTTGGAGCAATCTCCTGCGGGATTTTCCCGCTTTTACTGATGAGCCTGGCAATGGTCGAGAGCGAAAACGAAAGTATTCTGGGGATCAATGGGCTGTTGTTTGGCTTGATTATTATGGTGGGCGGAGTCGTGCTGTACGCGGCGACAAAGCCTTTGCGGCGAGCGGTGATTGCTCCGGCGGCCACGCCTAACGCGGTAACAGGCGACTAGGGAACCTCTCCAAATGTAGAACATGCGAGCCGCTGGGGAAAGCGGCAGCAGGGTTGCCGCACTCCAAGGGGTGCCGCGTGAGCGGCGCGCTGCTGGTATACTCCACAGTTCATTTCAAAATCCACTTTCCATTTGGAGACTAGACCGTGAAAACTTTGCGGCTTTCCCTACTACTCCTGCTAGTTGCTGGTGCGATTCTGCTTGTGCATGCGACAGTGGCGGCTCTGCCAGCGGCGGCACAGAAATTCGACCAGAAGTTCTTTGGAGAGATGAAGTGGCGGTCGATTGGGCCGTTTCGCGCGGGACGGTCGCTGGCGGTGACTGGAGTGCGCGGGCAGCCTGACGTTTATTACTTTGGATCGGTAAATGGCGGTGTTTGGAAGACGAATGATGCGGGGCGCACTTGGAACCCGGTCTTCGACGGGGAGCTGGTGGGTTCGATTGGGGCAATTGCCGTGGCGCCCTCGAATGCGAATGTGATTTACGTTGGGTCGGGCGAAGCGGACATGCGCTCGAGCATTTCGTATGGGAATGGAATGTATAAGTCTACGGACGCGGGGAAAACCTGGACGCACATCGGGTTGGAAGACTCGCGCCAGATTGCGCGGATTGTGGTGGACCCGGACGATTCGGAGAAAGTTTTCGTGGCGGCGCTGGGGCATGCTTACGGACCGAACAAGGAGCGCGGCGTTTTTCGTTCGAACGATGGTGGGAAGTCTTGGCAGCAGGTGCTTTTCAAGGACGAAAATACGGGCGCGATTGACTTGGCGATGAAGCCGGGGAATTCGCAGATTCTTTATGCGGCTTTGCTGCAAACGCGTAGGCCACCTTGGAGCATTTATCCGCCTTCGAAGGGTCCGGGGACAGGGCTTTATCGTTCGAAGGATGGCGGAGAGCATTGGGAGCTGTTGACGGGACACGGATTGCCTAAGGAAGAGTTGGGGCGGATGGGAATTGCGTTGGCTCCCAGCAATCCAAAGCGGGTTTATCTGATCGCGGACGCGAAGGAGGGTGGGCTGTACCGCTCCGACGATGGCGGGGAGAATTGGGCGCGCGTTTCGAAAGATGCGCGGATTTGGGGACGGATAAAGGTTCGGACATGGTGATCAAGTTCAACCCGGAGGGGCGCGTGGTGATGGTTTTTGGCCGGAAGCAAGAAGCTTCCGACGAAGGCACAGGGCCTCTGAAACACGTCAAGCCACCACTGCCTGCGGTGGACGGAATGTTCCGGCAAGTGACGGACGTGGCTTGGGACGCGGCTGGGAATGCTTTTATCAGCGATGGATATATTAATTCGCGCGTGGCGAAAGTCGACAAGGATGGGAATTGGATGAAGTCGTGGGGCGAGCCGGGCGATCAGCCGGGGCAGTTCAATGTGCCGCACAGCATTGCCGTGGATGCGACGGGGAATGTATACGTGGCGGACCGCGGCAATCGGCGCATACAAGTCTTCGACGGTGACGGTAAGTTTTTGCGGCAGATGACGATCGATGTGCCGGCTCCGCCGGACGCGCGCGCTGCCATCGGCAATAAGCCCACAGCGACGAGCGGCACGATGGCGCCTGGAGCGCCCTGGACAGTGTGCATCACGCCAGGGCCGAAGCAGGTGTTGTACACGTCGGACGCGTTTCCGGGACGGATTTACAAACTCAGCCTCGACGGGAAAGTGCTCGGGGTGTTTGGTAAAGCAGGGAAGCAGCCCGGCCAATTCGGATGGATCCACGAAATTGCCTGCCCATCCGAGAACGAGTTATACGTAGCAGAAATTTTGAATTGGCGCGTGCAGAAGCTAATTCTCGAACCGGCTCATTGAAAAGCATGTCCATTACCGTTATCAACGTGGAAAATCGGCTGGGAGCACAGGCTCGTTCATCTCGTTCCAGTGAGAGTAGAGAATGATGTCTTCGTGGTCCGAGCCGCGGACGGTGCGGCGCGTCTGGCGAGGAAGATGATCGCGTTCATTAATGCAAAGAAAGAAATCGTATTCGCGTTCGAGAATATTGGTGGGTGTGGGAACGGCGATTTCGTAATCGCGGCAGCTCTCTTCTCCGTTTTCGCAGACCTCGCCACGGCGAATCATTCCGCTGTCTAGGATGGCGGCGTAGGGCAAAGAGTTTCCGTCGCCGTCGAGCAAGCTCCCGTGTCGATCACAGTCCCATATATCGGGCGCGGAAGTTTTCGACAAAACCCAAAGATCCGTCACGCGGTTATATATTTTCCGATTGAGTGCGATGTATTCGTAAGAGGCTAGCCCGCCGTCGGTGCGCGCTTGCTGCACTATTCTGTGTTGGAAATTAGGACAAACGATATCTACGTCGACGGTTTCTGGCGGAATCGATGCGAACACGCGAACTGTGTGCATGTGCCAGCTTCTTGCCGTAATAAGGGCTGCGCGCGAACGCTCGATTTCGCGCTTTGGAGATCGCAACCACTTCACGAAGAAAAAGCCGCCAATTGGGGCTAAGAGAGCGGCCAGGACGATGATCCATTTGGGCATGAAGCGCGCTCCAAGCCTCAGTCGATAGCAGGCGGTTCGATAGCGATTGGCTCATTCCACTTCGAGTATTGGTACACGTCCGCGCCGTAGCGGAATTCATAAGGAAGGTCCGTTTGTTTGTCAATGCACAGCGAACCCCACTTTGGATGCGGATCGGCGACTCCGATAAACTCGAAGTTGCGGCAAGATGAACCGCTGATCGTTTGTATTTCACCTTTCTTCAGAGTAGTAGGACCTTTCAGTTTCTCAAGGTCCTGAGCCAGGGGCGAAAAGCCCGCGGCTGGCCCGTCGACGCAGTAATTTCTTGCAGCCGGATGAAGAACAGTCCAGCGCTCGCCTTCTCGAGTGTAAAATCCGGTTTGCGTCACGATAATTTCATCGGGCAAACGGTCGGGAACCTTTCCGACGCGATGGTAGTTGAAGGGACAACTGACGTCCTCTTCGAGCTGCGCGATGCCGTTGTTGGCGGTGAACGTACTGGAAATATGCCAAGAGCGCGCCTGGCCCAATGCGGCTTGAACAACATTGATCTGCTTCTCCATGGATGCCCCACTCAGATCATTTTTAGAACAAGAAGAAAGGGTGATGGCCACCAGAACCAAGAGGCAGAGGAAGAAGGTTCGCATCGTTGGCCTTAGAACTGAGCGCAGAAGTCGAGGCTTGTATACAGAGAATTAGAACAGGCGTGCGTGTTCTCTACCAGAGAGAAGGCGAATGGATGTGACCATTCCAATAACCAGAAAAAGACTGGACGAGGACCGGCGCAGGACTACTTGCACCTGAGTTAGTCAGTCACTTCGGTTTGGGCTTGGTTGGGGCGGGGGCACGCAAGTTGGCGTCGAAGAAGTTGTCGACGCGGTGCCAGGCGTCGAGCAGGACGTGTTCGCGCGTGAAGTAGTGAAACTCGCCAGGATAGATCATGAAGGAGATCAAGTCGCCCTTGTGTTTCTTCAAGGCCTCGTCCATCAGCCAGACGGATTCGAGGAAGGGGACGTTTACGTCGGCGGTGCCGTGGAGAACCAGCAGGGGCCGCTCGAGGCGGTCGATGTGCGAAAGCGGCGAAGCGTTCGCATAGACTTGCGGATTTTGCTCGGGAGTACCGATGCGGCTGGCGGTCCAATCGCCGTGGTAGGGATCGGAGTAGTACATCGTGTAATCGGTGACGCCGGCGACATCCACGCCTGCGCGGAAGAGTTTCGGCTGATCAGTCATCGCGATCAGGGTAAAAAAGCCACCATAGCTTAGGCCCCAGACGCCGATGCGGTCGGCATCTACGTAAGGAAGAGTTTTTAGATAGTTCGCGCCCATCCTGGCGTCCTTGGCATCCTTGCCGCCGACATCCATGTAGACTCCGGTGCGCCAGTCGCGGCCGTAGCCAATGCTACCGCGATAATCGGGAGCGAAGACGACGTAGCCCTTCTGCAGAAAATATTGATGGATGCTGTAGTAGACGGCGTAATTTCGCTGAACGTGCCAGCCGTCGTAGTTCTGATTAACGCCGTCGCCATGGATCCACATGATCGCGGGATGCTTTTTCGACTTGTCGAGATTCTTGGGAACGAAGAGCCAGCCGGGGACTTGCTGGCCGTCGGGTCCGGGAAAATGGACGAACTGAGGCTCAACGAACTGGGAGCGATCCATGCCCGTGGGCATGGAGTCGGTAAGGCGCACGGGCGGCGCGCCGGGGTTCGAGCCGATGGTGTAAAGATCGGCGCTGTTCTGCGTGTCGGTGTGTTGATAGACAAGGCGGCCGTCACCTTCGGACCAGTGCGGCTCGATATTTGTGCCGGGCGTTGCGGGGATGTAGGTGACTTCGGCGTGCGCGGGATCATCACCGATTTTTGCGATGCCGAGGACGCGGTCGCCAGGCCGATCTTCGAGATTGGCGTCGAAGGCGATGCGCGTGCTGTCGTGGGACCACGCGGGGCGCCAGGCTTCGAATTTGCCTTTGGTGATTTGGAAGGCGTCTCCGCCGGACGCGGGCATGACGTAGAGATGGTCCCAACCGTCTTCATCGCTCAGGAAGGCAATCCACTTGCCGTTGGGAGAGGGCCACGGTTGCGCGCCTGCTTCGCCCCAGTCGGGGATGCTCCAGAATTTTTCTTCGTGGATTTCGTGGATGGTTTTTGTCGCGCCGCTGGCGGCATCGGCGAGGGAGATGAAATAATTCTTGAAATCGCTAGACTGGCCATCGAAGACGAGGTGCGCATTATCGACCCAGGCCAATCCGCCGTATTCGCCGGGCTTGGCAATGGGGACGGGTTTTGCATCTGCTAGCTTGAGTGCGTAGATTTGGCCGGGGACATACTCTGAAACGCGGTAGATGAGTTTGGCTCCGGAATAAGAAGGCGATTCATCGTGATGAATGATTTTGGAGCCACCGACATAAGCGATGGATAAACCATCGGGAGACCAGAGGATGCCGCGAATGCTCACATCGTCGTGCGCTGTGGTTGCCTCGGTGCCATCGGAGAGCCATCGAAGGATCAGATCACTTGAGCGTGGAGCGTCTTCCTTTGCCGCGCGGTTGGTGCGGACGAAGGCAACGCGCTTGCCATCGGGTGAGGGAACATATCCGCTGCCCGGGTCCGGTTTGCTCCAGACAGCCTTGGGAGCACTACCAGACACCGCGACCTGCCAGAGATCGCCGTCGTGCGGAAAGTAGACGAGATCACCATCTTCACTCCAAAATGCGCCTTCGACTTGGCCTTGGGCGAACGAAGTGAGTGGCTTCGGTGCGCCGCTGCCGTCAGCATTGGCGACGTAGAGATTGGCCACGCCAGCGCGGTCCCAGACAAACGCGACGAGCTTACCGTCGGGCGACCAAATGGGATCTGACGGATGCTTGATGTCGATCAACTGTTCGATGGTGAGCTGAGGCTTGCTGGCAGAAACGCGAGTCTGCGCAGCGGAAGTAATAGTCAGCGCCAAGACCGCGACGAACGCTCCTGCTGCTTGCTTCCAATTGAACATGGCGCCCCCTGGAGAAAGTGCACGAAAGATCTAGCCGATGAAGCCAGAGCGTGGGTGAAGTGAAAATATCATCCGCGCGTTAAATGGGGAAGCTAAACCTCCCGAATGGTTGAGGGCAGGTCAACGCTAGAAGGTGTTGCACCGAGAAGAAGTGGATATCGGCAATAGCCTGTAAGGAGGCATGCAAAGGTTTGGCGCGACCCAGGCCGATGGTTGGGCTGATTCAGTTTGCTGGCAAACGGTTCACGATAAAATCCGAGATGCGGCTGGCTGCCGGCGGATCGAGATTCGATAGCACCACGATCACGTAACCGGTTTGCGGAAAGATTTGAAGGTCGCCGTTCATACCTGGGGCACCACCGCCGTGGCCAAAGTGGCGCATGGCTTTGCCTGCACCATTGTCCATGAAGCCGAAGGCGTATTTGTCGCCTCGTGGTGTATCGACTTTTCCGGTGGTGAGCAGTTCGGTGTTTTGCTGGTTCAACAATTTGTGATTGGTGAGGGCGTTCGCGAAACGAAGGAAGTCTTCGACAGTGCAATAGCCGCCGCCAGCTGAGGTGCCGCGATATGGGAGCGTGTCCGTGTTGGGCCGAAGAGCCGCGCCGCCGAACTGCGTGTAGCCAATGGAGCGATCCGGAACGATTTGGTCTTCGGGAAAAGAGCCAGCGGACGCCATTCCCGCGGGCTTATAAATGTTCTCGCTTACGTAATCGTAATAATTTTTTCCGCTCACGCGTTCGACGACCACACCGAGCATCAAAAATCCATAATTGCTGTACTCCCAGCGGCTGCCAGGCTCAAACTCCGGTGCGCGCTCGCCGTAGAGTTTCAGATAGTCCTGCAGCGTCTTTAGTTCCAGACGATGGGCATCGAACTGCGGGCCGAAAAAATCGCCCG
>Ga0206978_1093_pt1 | contig 21141 bp, 18 predicted proteins | sample Alteio_BWMinCont_21_FD_153477 | JGI IMG/M metagenome (GOLD analysis project Ga0206978, IMG submission 153477) | Enriched cells from forest soil in Barre Woods Harvard Forest LTER site, Petersham, Massachusetts, United States -... | ecosystem: Environmental > Terrestrial > Soil > Temperate forest >...
TTGGTGCCGGTTTTTACCACAATACGCTCATGCTGGGCGGGAGAGTTGGAAGCTTCGAGCACTTCCTCGGTCTTTTTTGACGAAGCGGCGCCGGGGGCTTGGGCCAGGTATTTTTCTATCGCTTTATTAAAGCGGTCTTTATTAAAGGGTTTTAACAGGTAATCAACTGCTTTGGCCTCAAAAGCTTTTATGGCGTATTCATCAAATGCAGTAGTAAAAATTACCGCCGGCTGGTGGTCGACAAGCTCGAGCATTTCGAAGCCGTTTATTTTTGGCATCTGTACATCTAAAAAAACCAGGTCGGGCTGGTACTGCTGGATGGCTTTAAGGCCCTCAAAACCATCATTACATTCCTGCAGCACCTCTATTTGCGGAAACTCCAGTAAATACTCCCTCACCACCATACGGGCTAAAGGCTCATCGTCAATAATTAAGGCACGTTTCATAATTACAACTGCGGTACTTTAATAATAGTTGTAAATATATTATCATTTGCGTGAGTTTCCATCAAATCATTACGGGCAAATAGCAAATATAATCTGCGCTGCACGCCGCGCAAGCCAAAACCTGTGCCCTGTTTAGGCCGCGAAGTTTGTGGGTCGTAAGGATTTTGCACCATCAATATCAAATAATTACCTTCCATTTCGGCCCTTAAGCTTACTACCACATCGCCGGTGGTATCGTAGAGGCCAAACTTTATGGCATTTTCAACAATGGGCTGCAGCAACATAGATGGCAATACTGCTGCGCCAGAGGCCTTATCGCAGCTGATCTCCGTTTGCAAGCGGTGCCCAAAACGTACCTTTTCAATATCAAGGTATAAGTTAAGGTGCTGCAATTCATCGGTTAGTGGCACCTGCTGCTGATCGTCTTTTTTCAACGTGCCGCGCAAAAAATCCGAAAGCTGGTGGATCATCCGCCGGGCCTCATCAGGCTTAAAGCCGATCAACGCATTTATAGAGTTTAAGCTGTTGAATAAAAAATGCGGCTGTAATTGCTGACGCAGATTATAAAGCTCGGCATCGCGGGCCAGTTTTTCGGCTTCTGATTTCCGGCGTTCATTTTCTTTCTGGTCAATCTGCGAATACCATATCATGCTGATCATCGCCATCCAGCCTATCGCCAAAAAGTATATAAAACCGCGAATGACGACAGATTGAATTAAGAAATTTATATAAGCAGGGCCGGTAGTTAAAAGCGGGAGTATCCACCGGCAGCCAAATGTGCAAATGGCGGCAAGAGCCCCGCACCATATCAATATGTTAACATAGCTGCCCTTCCCCGGCTGGTAATAGCGCAGGTTGTTATTGATCAGCCAGCAGGCTGCAGCAAGCAATATGGAGCTTACCAGCCCATCAGTAAATGCTATGTACCAGATAAACCCAAAGCTATGGATCATATACGTTTGCAAGCCGACCCAGGCCAGCCCGCAAAGTATCAATGCGCCATATAGTCTTGAATTTGTTAGTGGTGAACTCATGTTTGGGTTAGAATAGTTAATTGGGTTGATTAAATTTAAATTTCCAACTACTCACTTAATCAACCCCAATAAACTTAATCAACTAATAAATCAGAAACTGCGGATATCGACGCCCGCGAAAATAGAAACGCCTTTCAGCACCAATATCTTATCGCTATTAGGCGTTGCGGTCATTTTCATTCTTTTATCATCGAACCCGGCAAAAACGGCAGCTATGTCCGAAACTACCTGCCAGTGCGAAGGCACAATAATTTTGGTGCCCCCAAACACCTGTGTGATGTCAATGATCACGCGGCCATTAATTTCAGCCTGGGTAAAATCAAGCTCGGCGCCGCCAAAAATGTTAACGATCTCGCCGCCCTTAAAGTCTTTGGAAAGGATGGTTTTCTTAATCCCCCCAAACACGGACACGGCATCAAGGTAATCATCGCCTGTAGGCGGATAAATTGAAGGGCCGCCGGGTGGGACGGTTGACGAAGTTTGATCAGCAGGCGGATTGTTGGGGCTAAAACCGCCTTGGGTGCGCCAGTCCCATTTATGGCTATAATTCTTGTTCCAGTAATCTTTGTCAAAACGCGTATGACGCCTTAGTATCATCCATAATCCGAACGCGATGATGGCTATCGGCCAAACAAAATTGTCAGCGCCGTGGATATTCTCATTTAATAAAAATACGACACCAAGTAATATCAGCGCGAATGAGGAAGGTTTATGAAAATTGCTTCGTGCTCCTATAAAAAGCCCCCAGAAAATTAACCACATGGGCCAGCTAAACAACCAATGAGGGATAAAAAAGAATTCAAACTGCCGGATGAGCAGTACGGCGCCGAGGGCCAGTAAAACTATCCCAACCAGGGCTTTCCCATTGCGCGGATTGCTTGGGGGAATGTTTGCGGGATTGTTTGGGGGTACTATATCGTTATCCATTATTATGCTATTTTAAATCTTGTCCAAAACTAAGGTAACATTATATGTATGCCAAACAAAAACTGGCGGCATATTTAAACTAATCGGTAAGCGGTAATAATATGTCGGTGAAAAAAGTTGCGGGCTTCATTCGCATTTTACCCCCTCTGTCTCCTTCGTCGACATCTCCCCCTAATTTTAGGGGGAGAAGCATAGGGTACCGTCACTTTAGCCCCACCTCCACGCTCCAGTCCGCGCCGCTTGAAACATGGTACACCTTTGCAAAATCTCCCTGGTTTAAGGCAAACGACAACTGCAAAAGGCTGTTTATATAAGCCAGCGGTTTTCCCTTAGCAACTTTGCCAAATGTTTGACTGTACGGCATTTCGCCTTTGTAAATTAGTTTATGCTGGTAAAATATGGAGACATCCACTATCCGGCCAAAATGGGGTTTCAGTTGATTGAATAAGGTATCGGGAACATTGGTCCAAACGTTTCCGTATTGCACATCAAGCACCGGGATATCGCCTTTAAGTTTTTTGCCGTCGAGCACTGCTTGCTGGTACGGGATGGTAACCACCTGTTTAGGCAAAAGCGGGCCAACCTGCTCAAAAGTGATCACCCCGGCTGCAAGACGCGCGGCGGTGTAGCAATAGACATCGCGCCCATGAAAAGTATATGATTTCTTCGAATCCTTTCGGCGATTAACATTTTCGTCAATTTCCCTTATCTCATCAATCCCCAACGACTGAGCAACGAGCGTTAATGTACCATTATCCGGCGTCACAATAAAGTGGCCCGACTTTGTTTTCAGCACCACCGATTTCCTTGCCGTGCCCACGCCGGGATCAACCACCGAAACGATAACGGTACCAGCCGGCCAGTATCGTACCGATTGTTCAAGGCGGTAAGCAGCTTCCCAAATGTTATAGGCCGGGATCTCGTGGGTGAGGTCAAATAATTTCAGATCGGGTGAAACACCCATTGCTACGCCTTTCATTTCGGAAACAGCGCCATCTTTTAAGCCAAAATCAGACTGGAAGACAACTATTTTGTTTTGGGCAGATGAAAATTGGAAAGTTAAGAGCAATAGTACGGTGCAGGTGATTGAGCGTAAGGCTTTCTTCATAATATTTAAAAAACGAAATTAACAGATTTTTAACTTGTTAAACGATTGAAATTACAAATACCAATAATAACAAAAAAGCCGGACAGCATAACACCGCCCGGCTTTCAACCACCTAAACCAAACTATCATATTAAACTTCTTTATAATCGCTGCCGGGATATTGGGCATCTACAGCTTTGTTATTGTGCTTCATTACCATCCATGCCCCGGCGCCTATGATGGCTATCGGCCAAACCAGGCGGCCTGAATCGTCAATATTTTCGGTAAATAAAAACGCGGTACCTATAACAACCAGCCACATCCAAACCGGTTTCCTGAAATTATATTTGCCGCCCATGTAAAGCCCGTAGGCGATGATCCACATCGGCCAGCTAAAAAGCCAGTGGGGAATAAAAAATAGATCGAGCTGGTCGATGAGTAACATGCCGCCAATTATTACGATGATGATCCCGGCGATTGTTTTGCCATTGGTAGTTTTGCCGGGGGTTATATTGTTAGTTTCCATTGTTTTAAATTTTAAATCTTACCCAAATGTATGGCGCGATTACAGGTACGACAATGAAATGTTGGCGGGGTGGATGCAGATGTCGGTGTGTAGGGAAAAATAGTCGGTGAAATGAGGCCGTAAAACTTACGAAATTTAACTCCGAGCAAATTTTTTTTATGGCCTCGTTGAGGGCTCCGCCGTTTTAAAATTTCGTAAGTTTCTGCTGGGCTGACCTTTTATACTTCAGGCTCCTGCTGGCTTAAACAATGAAAACTGCCTAATCCCCAGATAATGTCGGTTGAATCAATACCGATAACTTTCCGGTCGGGGAAACATTGCTGCAAAATATCCAGTGCCTTTTCATCTTTTTTCGACCGGTAAGTTGGCACCACTACAGCCGAATTAGCAATATAAAAATTAGCATAAGATGCCGGCAAACGCTGATCATTGTAGATGATCTCGTCAGGCATAGGCAGCTCCACAATATTTAATTGTTTGCCGTTAAGCAGGCGCATAGCTTTTAGCATTTGCAGGTTTTCCTGCAGGATAGGGTAATTTTCGTCGCTTTTATTTTCTTCAACAACGGCAACAACGGTATCTTCATTTACGAAACGGGAGGTATCGTCAATGTGGCCATCGGTATCATCGCCGATGATGCCTTCATTCAGCCATAAAACTTGCTCAGCGCCGTAATAGTTTTGCAGGTAGCCTTCTATTTGCTGCTGGGATAATTGGGGGTTGCGGTTTTTATTGAGCAAACAAGCTTTGGATGTTAAAAGAGCGCCCTTGCCGTTAAAATCAACCGAGCCGCCTTCCATTATTATACCGGGATGATAAACCGGCAAGCCCAGTTGTTCGCCTATTTTTGTGGGGATAACATCATCCAGGTCAAACGGGGGATATTTATTGCCCCAGGCATTATAGCCCCAATCGACAATTGCTTTTTGTTTTGTTTCAGGGTTGATCAAAAAAGCAGGCCCATGGTCGCGGCACCAGGCATCGTTGGTGGGGAAATGAAAAAACTCGATGTGCCTCAAATCTACACCAGCCAATAATAACTGTTGTTTGGCAAATGCTTCCATTTGCTCGTCGGTCACATTTATCCGCACCAACTCACCTTCCGTGAGAACTTTAATAAACTGGCAATATTTTGGATAAATCATACCGATCTTCCCTGGCCACGATTCCTCTTTATGCGGCCAGCTGAGCCACGTGGCGGTATGCGGGTGCCATTCGGCAGGGAAGTGGAAGCCGGTTGGGAAGTCCATAGTCGATGGTCGATAGTCCATGGTAGATTTCGGATTATGATAAAGTGTTTCTTAACGAAGTGATCATTTTGGTTAGTGATTGATATTCATCGTACAGTCTTTGAAAATCATCTTCAGCAATAATATTTCTCCTTTTCGCGATGAATAAGCAGGCAACGACTTCGATCGATGATCTTATCGAGTAACTAAGAAAATTTTTAAAAACGGCATTAGTTTGACCAGTGCAGCCTTCGGCAATATTAAGCACTACCGAATCTGCAGCTCTTTTTATCTGGGCAGTCAAAATAAACAGTTCATCTTTAGGAAAGCTATTTTTTGTTAGACTATTTATTTCATCAGTCAAATCGAATGCCTTTTGCCAAACCTGCAGACTTTCAAATTTAAATGCCATTGTGATGTTGTTTATTGCCGTTACTAACGATTAATTTTTTCTTTTTCTACCATGGACTATCGACCATCGACCATGGACTAATTATTCCTCATCAATAAATCTTTTAGTTATCGGCGAGTATGACTCAATCCTTCTGTCCCTCATAAATGGCCAGTGGCTGCGGTAATAATCTGATTTATCGAGGTCGAGTTCCCGCACAACAACTTCTTCATCGGTATGCGAAGCCTGGTAAATTACAGTTCCAAAAGGATTGGAAAAAAACGACCCGCCCCAAAATTTTAAACCTGCTTCTTCACCGGCGCGATTTACACTTACTACGTGTATGCCATTTGCTACTGCATGTGACCGCTGAATGGTTTGCCAGGCGTTATATTGTTCAATATTGGTCGCTTCGTCTTGTGTCGTAGCCCAGCCAATGGCTGTGGGATAAAATAGTATTTCCGCCCCCATTAGCGAGGTGATGCGGGCGGCCTCTGGGTACCATTGGTCCCAGCAAATGAGTACGCCTATAGTTGCATATTTTGTTTTGAATACTTTGTAGCCCAGGTCGCCAGGCGTAAAATAAAATTTCTCATAAAAACCAGGGTCATCCGGTATATGCATTTTGCGATATTTGCCCAAATAAGCGCCGTCAGCATCTAAAACAGCCGTGGTATTGTGGTAAAGCCCCTGGGCACGTTTTTCGAACAAGGAGGCAATAATTACAATATTTAGTTCTTTAGCCAGGCCTGAAAGCACATCAGTTGAAGGGCCGGGTACAGCCTCAGCCAGTTTAAAATTATCATAATCTTCAATGTCACAAAAATAAAGAGAGGTAAACAGCTCCTGCAAACAAACTATTTGGGCTCCCTTTGCGGCAGCCTCCTTGATTTTTACTATTGCATTATCTAAATTTTCCTGTTTATTGGCAGTACAGGTCATTTGTACCAGGCCTACTTTTACTTTGCTCATCCCGCTAAAAATTTGGGGCAAAAATAAGGTTTTTTAGTGATTGGAGATCAGAGGTTAGAGATTAGTTGTTTTTCTAATCACTAATCTCCGACCACTAATCTCTAAACCGCTATCAGCCCATACACCTTATCCAGTAATTCCTCCAGGCCAAAAGGCTTGGCTATTATTGCATCGCAGCGACAGGTCAATAAATCGATATTATTGTCAAGGTAGGCCGAACAAATAATTACCGGGGTATTGTAAAGCTGGGAATTGCATTTTATTTGCCGGCAAATATCGTCACCCTGGTATCCATTTAGTTTATAATCCAATATTACCAGGTCGGGTTTAAAAATTTGAAGGGTCTCAATGATACGCTGGGCTTTTGTAGTAGTATTGACTTCAAATTTCTCGTATGATAATGCTTCCTTTACAATATCCAGCACATCCTGGTTATCATCAAGCACCAATATCTTCTTTAACATGGTTTATTATTTAAGGGGGTTAGTAAAGCTTGTTAAATCAGGTGTTTCAATCCGTTGTAATGGATTTGGTTTCTTTGACATGTTACAATGCCATTGGTTTAATTTTATTTACTAAATAAAAATCAGACATTGGGGTTTATACCCATATTATTGCATAATAAGCCTATCTTTATTTTAAATGCAGAAAAGCACCTTATTATTCTATGCAGCCGGCATTGCAGTTGGCGTCGGCGTCGGTCTTGTCATTAACAACCTGGCCATAGGCATGGGTTTGGGTGCGGCGCTTGGGCTTATATTTGCACGCAACTACAGGCGCAGGATCCAAAAATAAATTAAAAAAAGGGACGCCAATCAGCATCCCTTTGTAATATTGTAGCCGGGGTATTATTTTACCCGGCGCACAGGGTGCTTTATACCGTCCCGGCGGGCTTCTCTAATATCTTTCTTTAACTCTTTTTTATCAGCTTTAATATCTGCTTTGTCGGCAGCGGCAGCGGTTTTATTACCTGCTTTAACCGCTGCTTTTTCGGCTGCTTTATCGGTTTTAATGTCTTTAATGTCGGCTTTCACATCCTTTTCATCAGCTTTTTTAACTTCTTTATCAGCCAATTTAACAGGGTGGGCAACGCCTTCGCTTTTTAATGTTTTTGCGTCAGCCTTAATATCTTTTTTATCGGCTTTGGCAGCGGCAAGATCAGTTTTTGCAGCAGCAAGGTCGCCTTTACTGATTGCTTGTTTGGCCTCGGCCTTTTTATTGTCGTAAGCGCGAACGTCCTTGCGGAGGTCTTTCATCTGTGCTTTTTCAGCAGGGGTCGCCGGGGTAGTTGCCGGAGTTGCAGGTGTTGTTTGAGCAAATGCAACAGCGGTTAACAACACTGCGGCAAATAATAGGCTAATTTTTTTCATGATTTTAATGGCTTGGGGTTGATTTATGGTTTTTTGTTGAAATTTAATACATTGACTGCGTTGACAGTAAAGGGTTTAATGAAAATAAAAATATTTTTTAATATTTATTTATATTAAACTTTCACCTATATTTCAAGTCATAACCTCATTCCTGTTTTTAAACTATTATAATGGTAAAACCTTTACACAAAGTTTTGTTAACTGCTTTCTTTCTCGTTTTTGCCTGCGCGGCTTTTGGTCAAACACCCGATTTACCGGGCGCCGACGAAAAAACAAAACCAGATGACAAAAGTAATGAAGGGACCTCGTCGTTTAAGTTTGGGTTAAGTTATATAAGCAATAGTGTCTTTATGGGGCGTTCAGATACTGTAACTACACCGGTAATTGTGCCCCAGGTAAAATACACCTTAAAACAAGGGATTTATTTTTCCGGCAGCCTTGATTTTCTGCCAAACAAAAAAAATAAAAAGCTGGATGGCGGCGATCTATCTGCCGGTTATGATTTTGATATCACAGATGATCTGTCGGGTAGCGCATCGTATGCCAAATTGTTTTACAGTACCACCAGTACGCAAATAGCTGCGGCAATCAGCAGCACCTTTAATGTTAATTTTAATTATGATATAGCCGATGTCATTTCGCCATCTGTAAGCGCCGATTATAATCTAAATAAGCAAGGTATTGGTAACGACTTTTTTTTAAACGTTGGGCTTACGCATGATTTTATAAGCGTAGGCATATTTGGGGAGAAAGATATTTTATTGATCTCTCCAACAATTACGGTAAACGCCGGCAGCCAAAATTTTTACGATGCTTATTTAACAAAAAAGAAGCTTAAAAACGCCAAACGCAATGCCGCGCAAAATGCCCTTTTAACTAAGTATATAAACCAGCTAAGCCAATTTGCCTTATTGGACTATGAAATATCAGTACCGCTTGAATATAAAACGGGCCATTTTATTTTCCAGGTTACCCCAACTTATGCTATTGTAGAAAACCAATTACCTAAACAAGTTGCAGCTAAAGTATCAAGCCAGCCGTCTATATTTTATTTTGAAACGGGGATGTTTTTGAAGTTCTGATTGGTCATTCATCATTAGGTCATTTGCAGTGAGACGGAAATTTGGGATATTTATTTTATTTGAAAGTCAGTAGCCGAAAAACAGAACCGCTTGGATTTTGCCCGATAACTATCAGAAGGAGTCGCTCCTAACTGCGTGTGTTGTTGCGAAGTGAACGCGAACATGAACGCTTAGCTAATGACATTCCCCCCTAAAAATCACTATAAATGCCCCTGAAAGTACTGCGGAGACCAAACGTTATGAGCGCTGTTTTTGAATTGGTTTGGGCATTTGTTTCTTGGCGAAACAGGCCGCCAAGTTCAAAACGTAAGTTATATTTCGGGTTGATAAGGAACGATACCGATCCTTGCGCATACTTCAGGGTTGTAGATAAGCCCTGACCGGTATAGGAAGTTGTTTCAACTGAGGGATTAAATGCCCTGGTAACATCCTGGCCAAAATTTGTGGTGGCATCCAGGTCGAGGCCATACTTTGCGTAATTTAACTGGCCCATAAAATCAAACCTGCCGATAGAATAATTTAATATGGCGATAACTTCTTTGAAGTTTGCGCCAAGCGGATCGCCTAAAGGCTCACTTAATTCGGTATAACTTGTAATAGGTTGCTGACTGGCATAAGTGTAAGGCTTCACTGTATTAAACTCAAGCAAGTAATTAAAGTTGCTCACTTTAAACAGGTCGGCGCCGCGTATACCCAATTGTACGCCATTGGTATTATCAGTTGAACTGCCGGAAAAAAAATCGCTTCCATTAAAACGATTGATGAGCAGCTGCGCATATATGGCTGTTTTGTCAAATATCTTATACTTCGCCGTAAAACCTGTAAAAACATTATCAGGCTGGGAAGGCGTTGAGTTTAAAGCGTTTGAAAAAAATACCGGGTTAATATAGTTGGCATCGAAGCCATGAAAATTTCCATTATCATCAGACTCTGAAGTCATGATCGCGTTAAAATAGCCTACGGATAAGCGGTTTGTGATGTTCCAGTCGAGGTAATGAAATGCGCCCCATTTGCGGCGGTTATTACCAAACGGATCAACCTGCAAGGCTTGCTGGTCTTCCAGGTATGCCCACATGAACATATATTGTACTTTACCGAGATTAGCAGTTAAGCGCAGTAAAGGATAATTGGCGGCAAAATCAGATAATAGCAATGACCGGTAACCATCCCCGATAAACGTTTTGTCTTCGCCTAAGGTTATATTCAGTTGTTTTATGGGCGTGTAGGAGAGGATCGCGGTAACGTATGTCCAATCTTTTGTGGAGTTAGGGGAATTAGTATTAAAATTAAATGCCTGGCCGGGCACAAAATCAATTTTGTTTATATAATTATTTAAATAGTTGGGGAACCGGCCAAGGGTGGTATAGCCGCTGGTATAAAAGAAAAATTTGGTGCCAACTGTTCCGCCAAACTGGTAGCCACGGGTATTAAGGTAGGTGTTGGTTTTATGTGCGATATCCTGGCCTGCCTGCAGGTCAGGGAGATAATCGCCATAAAAAGTATATTCTTTTTTTCTTACATCGAATAAATGTTCATTAAATATTTTGCGGCTAACCCAGCTTTTCCGGCTGCTATCGACCCCGCGCTGCATTATCGCATTATAGGCAGGGGTAAGTGTGCTGTCAATTAAAAAAGGTTTAAGGGAGGTGTGAAATGAGTTATTTACCGAATATATGCTCGAATTAAATTTTTGATCCAACTGGTAGGAATAAGGCAATAAAACAGCCTGGGCTTTCGCCAATTGCGCCGAAAACAATATGATACAAACAATTAATGTAAGTTTAGCTATAGGTAAAAGATTGATTTTTCGCATCGCAACAAAATAAGTATTATTTATGGTGAAATAAAAATTTGATTTATTAATTGATGAAAGCAGGAGGGGGAAATGGGTTATCCGGCCGCACCATTAATAAAGTTTTAATTAGATTTGAAGAATAACTAATGAAGGAAAACCTGAATATAATACCCACTGACTTGCTTGACGAATACGTGCAACAGGTAAATATTGACGTGAAGGAATTGTTTTATAATTTAAAGGATGCGGAAATATCTACTGATACCTTTAGTTTTTATACGTCGGTATCGGCAATTGCATCATCACGTATTGAAGGTGAACAAATGGAGGTGGACAGTTATCTTAAACATAAAATGCTGGGTATCGGTTATCAACGCGACCTGGTACAGAAACCCGATGATTTATACCAGGCCTATTTATTCGCGCAGCAAAATGGGCTTACATCGGCTAATTTTTTAGAGGCCCATAAATTAATTGCGGCACATTTACTGCCCGAAAACAAACAGGGTGTCTTCCGCACCGGGAATATGGTAGTTATGGAGCATAAAACAGGCAGGATACAATTTGAAGCTGCTCCGTATAACAGCGTAAAAAATCTTTTTAAATTGCTTTGGGACGATATTGAGCAATTGAAAAAACAAAACCTAAACTTCATGGAAGTTTTTTATTTTGCCTCATTTATTCATATCGTGTTTGTAAACATCCATCCCTTTGAAGATGGCAACGGACGTGCCGGGCGGTTATTGGAAAAATGGTTCATTGCTGAAAAGCTCGGTGAAAAAGCCTGGTATTTACAAAGCGAACTTAACTACTACACACACGTACACGATTATTACAAAAATTTGAACAGGCTCGGCCTGTTTTATGAACAATTAGATTACGGAAAAGCAATGCCCTTTTTGCTGATGCTGCCAAATGCCCTGGTCGTTTAGTGATGAACGAAATTACGATCACCTAAACGCACTTAGCCGGGCGCAATTTCATAACTATGATAATCCTAAAACCGGCAATCCAGTTCATCAGGGAAGGCTCTCCGAATTTGGCTTCCGGACTTCCTGACTTTCCGACTTCCGGACTTTTTCACACTTCGCACTTTCATACTATTTTCCCATATTTGCATCCTTTTAAAAGGCATATCCCGGTAAATTTGTTAAAAGTTGTTAACCCGGCGCTGTTTTTTAAAATAAACCTGTAAAAATCCTGATATTTACCCTGCGATAAACCATTAGTATCATCCATGGAATACAAAAAAATAAATAACCTTTTAGGCTGGCTTTGTTTCGCCGTAGCGTCAATCACCTATATTTTAACTTTAGAGCCATCCGTAAGCTTTTGGGATTGCGGCGAATTTATCTCATGCGCCTACCGTTTGCAGGTGGCCCACCAGCCGGGATACCCTGTGTTTGCGATGTTAGGTAAAATGTTCTCGCTGCTTTCGATGGGGGATAATGCCAAAGTGCCTTACTTTACCAATATGGGGTCGGCCATTGCAAGCGGGGCCACCATTATGTTCCTGTTCTGGACCATCACCGCCTTAGCTAAAAAATTGGTGGTTGACAAAACAGGCGAAGCTATCGACCAGTCGCGGATGATCCTGATCATGGGCGCCGGTTTGGTTGGGGCGCTGGCATTTACTTATACCGATACTTTCTGGTTCTCGGCAGTTGAAACTATCGTTTTCGCGCTATCGTCACTCTGTACCGCCGTAGTGTTTTGGGCAATATTAAAATGGGACGCCCATGCGGATGAGCCCGGGGCTGACCGCTGGCTGATATTTATCGCGTATGTAATTGGCCTTTCCATAGGCATTCACCTGCTTAACCTGCTAACAATACCGGCTATAGCTATAGTTTATTATTTCCGCAGGCATAAAAATGTACATGTTGGAAGCGCAATAGGCGCTGTATTGATCGGCCTTCTTATCCTTGTATTTGTGCAATACGGCATCAGGGGCTACACTATAGAAATTGCGGCCTACTTTGATCTTTTCTTCGTAAACACGCTGGGATTGGGCTTTTGGAGCGGCGCGTTTTTCTTCTTTCTTGTCATTATAACCGTGCTGGTTGCAGGTATATGGTATAGTATAAAATATCAAAAACCTTTGCTTAACCTGGCGTTTTTATGTGTGGCCTTTACTTATTTCGGGTACAGCTCTTTTGCCTATATACCTATCAGGGCAACCGCTAATCCCGATCTGAACAACTCTCACCCCGATAATGCTTTTATACTTTACGGCTATTTGAACCGCGTGCAGTATGGCGAAAACCCTTTGTTGTATGGTCAGTATTTTGATGCGAAAGTTGTCGATCAAACCGAAGGCAATACTATTTACCGCAAAGGCAAAACTAAATATGAAGATGCCGGTAAAAAGGAAAATTATGTTTATGATCATACTACGCTCTTTCCGCGTATGTACAGCAACGAAGGCCAGGATCCCCAGTTTTACAGGCAATGGCTGCATATGGGCGACACAGACGTGCCAAATGGTTGGGATAACTTTAGATGGGCCGTCAGCTGGCAAATTTACCAGATGTACGTGCGCTACTTTTTATGGAATTTTGTTGGCCGTTATAATGACCAGGACGGTCAGCAAACGATGGGCGGTTTTCATGGCTATGCCGATGGGGACTGGACGACAGGAATATTCGACGGGGCTAAACATTTGCCAAAATCCGTCGTTGGCGGCCCAAAAATACCTGGCCAGGGCATACAGTTGGGCAATACGTATACGCCTTTATATGCTCTGCCTTTGATCATAGGCTTATTCGGCTGTGTTTACCATTTTCAGCGTAAAAAGAGGGACGCGCTGGTCGTGCTGTTGCTGTTCTTTTTCACCGGGTTGGCCATTGTTCTGTATGTTAACCAACCCAGTATACAACCCCGTGAGCGTGATTATTCCTACGTAGGTTCCTTTTACGCGTTTGCGATTTGGATCGGTTTGGGTGTTGTAGCCCTCGCCGAACTAATTCGCATTAAAATAAACCCGCAGGGTGCGGCCATTGGAGCAACTGCCATTTGCTTGTTGGCAGCGCCGGTATTACTGGCCAGTACGGAATGGAAAGATCACGATAGGTCGACTAAAATGACGCCGCATGATATGGCTTATAATTACCTGATCTCCTGCCCGCTAAATGCTATTTTGTTTACTTATGGCGATAATGACACTTACTCGTTATGGTACGACCAGGAAGTGGAAGGCATAAGGCCGGACGTGCGCATAGTGAACCTGAGCTTGTTTACAGGAGACTGGTATATCCGCCAGATGCAGGGCCGGATGAACAAATCGGCCCCACTGCCTATTACTATGCCTTATGATAAGTACAAGGAAGGCGTACGTGATGTGATTTATTTTGATGACAAAAAAATACCCGAACCTGTGGAAGTTAAAGAAATTTTTGATTTCATCACATCCGACAACAGGGCCACCCAGGTGCAATACCAAAGCGGCGACTGGGGGAATTACCTGCCAACAAAAAACTTTAAGATAACTGTTAATCCCGACGATGTTTTAAAGAACCACGTGATCACGCCTGATCAAAAAGACCGGCTGGCTCCCGCTATAGTTTGGAAATTCACCTCGAATTATGTAACCAAGGAAAACCTTGCCATGCTTGATATACTGGCCCATAATAACTGGGTAAGGCCTATTTGTTTTACTACCACAATTGGCCAGGAAAACCTGATCGGCTTACAGCCCTATTTATACAAAGAAGGTTTTACCTATCACCTGATCCCTTTTCAGCCCGATACTACTACAAGAGACCAGTTGGGCAAAACAAACAGCCTGGTAATGTATGATAACATGATGAATAAGTTTAAATACGGCGAATTTAAAACTGCGAAGTATCTGGACCATGAATCAACCACCATGTTTTACCCGGTAATGCTATCAACTTTTTATGACCTGGCTGCAGGTTTGATAAAAGACGGGCACCCGGATATGGCACTTAAAGTGCTGCATAAATGCGACCAGGAAATGCCGGATATTAACCCCGGACTTGAAGTAGTGGACCGTAAAATATTTATGGCAAAAACTGCTTACCAGCTTCATGACATTATTTTGGGCAACAAATTTTTAAACAGTGTTGACGATTATTTAACCGATCAGCTTGATTACAATTATAGCCTGATGCAAAGTAATGCAGGAGATGTTAATCAGCAAATTGTACAATATGGCATATCATTTATGAATGGCATGGCAGACGTTACCGCTGAAAATCATCAGACAGCGTTCAACAATAAACTAAAAGCGCAGATCAAAGATTATGAAACCAAATTTGCTTCTATTCTGCAAAGGGGACAATAGGTGATTTACTGGTGAAAACGATTGCCATACAAAGCATACAAAACAGGATATATGAAATAAGAGGCGAAAGGGTAATGCTGGATGTGGATTTGGCCGCGCTTTATGAAGTGGCCACGAAAGTTCTCAATCAGGCAGTAAAAAGAAACTCAAAGCGTTTTCCCGGAGATTTTATGTTTCAGTTATCTATGGCTGAATGGCAGAGTATGCGGTCACAATCTGTGACCACATCCGATAATAATGGGCCTATGTGGTCACAATCTGTGACCACAGTCTCAAGCAAACGCCGAAATAAATCCCTGTGGACTGAAAGAGAAAGAATAGGGTTTAAGAAATAGCGGACGACGGAGTATCTCATCACAATTTGTGAAGAGATACCTCGAAATAATCCATCATCACAATTTGTGATAATAACATTGCCGAAAATCGCACAGCTATAAATAAGAATATAGCTTCTGTTTGTCTCCATACGAATATTGTTTAAGTTTGTGCCACTCAAAATCTTTCAAACATGAAATTTTTTTTACTTCCGTTAATTATTTTAATAAGTACTACCGCAGCCCTGGCGCAAACAGAACCAGCTCCCTGGGCAAGTTTCGGGCCCGAGATTGGTATACCAACCGGCCAAGCCGGCAACCTGTATTCAATCACTGCGGGCGGTTCATTTAAAATTGAGGTGCCGGTTGCGAAATCTGCGTTTAATTTTATGGCTGCCGTAGGTTATAATAGTTTTGTTCTTAAAGGAGCTTATACGGGGGGTGTGCTGCACGATGCTGCATATATACCGGTTGAAGCGGGCGGCAGGTTTTATTTTTCCCACTTATATATTGAAGGGGATGTCGGAGGGTCTTTTAATATAAGCCCTGGCTATACCGGACCAAAAGTCGCGTTTGTTTATTCGCCAGTAATAGGATTTTCCACACCGGCAAAGGATCATAGCCGGTCACTTGACTTTGGTATAAAATATGAAGGACGTGTTGAACCGGGCGGGACCGTTAGCCAGGTAGCTGTGCGGGTTGCGTTTAGGGTTAACATGAAAAAAAGAACTGAAGTAACTAAAGATAAATCATAAACACTGTTGCAAATTCAGAAGTCAACCTGCTTGATTTTTTTTCTAAAATTCTGCGCGCGGCAAAAAGTTGCAAATATTTTTTATGTTTGTTAACATATACATGTACCTTTCAAAGTATGAAAAAACTCATATTACTATTATCGTTCTCACTATGCTTCGCGTTTAGTGGCTTTGCTCAAACGAACAGCCTTGGTAAATTTAACCTGGGGGTGATTGGCGCACTGCCACTCTATAATATGAGGTCAATATTCGGCCCCGGCGTTGGCGGCTCACTTAAGTATGAATTCAATCTTTCAAATGACCTGCGTACGGTAAATGCCTTCCACTTTTTAAATGCCCCCTTTTTGGCAAATAAATTTTATTTTACTGTAGAAAGCGGGTACGAAAGCTTTCCGGTTAAAACGGTGCTTCAAAACGCGTATGTCCCCTCAACCTATAGTTACGTGCCGGTAAAATTCGGGCTTAAATATTATCCGGCTGCCGGCTTTTATGCCGAAATCCAGGACGGCATGGTGTCCTACACGCAGCACGGCGGCGGCAGTAACAATGATTTTTCTTATGGATTAGGCTATTCCTTTAACGGCGGCTTTGAATTTGGCGCCCGTTATGAAAACTGGCTGCAAACACCGCAAAATCACGAAACGGGCGATTACGGGCAGACCGGCCCATTTGCCAAAGCTGCCAATTTCGGCCAGTTTGCAATACGCCTGGCCGAAAGATTTTAACTTTAAATCCGTTTTGCTTTAGTAATTATTGTCGTAATTTCGGCATTCCCATACTTCACAAAAAAGTGCTTAATATTCTCAAAAAAGAAATTACGTCTTATCTCAGTTCCCTGGTAGCTTATGTTACTATAGGCGTGTTTTTACTGGTGCTGGGATTGTTTTTGTGGGTATTTCCTGATTCAAGTATCCTTAATTATGGTTATGCGGGGTTAGATAGTCTTTTCAGTATTGCCCCTTATCTTTTCATGTTCCTGATACCGGCGATAACCATGCGCTCATTAGCTGAGGAACGTAAAGAAGGGACATTCGAACTGCTGCTTACCCGCCCGTTAACCGATTGGCAAATAGTGCTGGGTAAATATTTTGCCTGCCTGCTGCTGGTGTTTTTCGCATTGGTGCCAACGCTCGTTTATTATTATTCGGTTTACGTATTGGGCGCTCCGCAGGGAAATATTGATACGGGTGGCGTTATAGGTTCGTATATCGGTTTGTTCTTATTAGGCGGCGGGTTTTGCGCTATCGGTTTATTTGCATCATCCATAAGCAAAAACCAAATAATTGCGTTTACTATAGCTGTGTTTCTTTGCTTCTTTTTTTACAGCGGATTCGATTCGCTGAGCCAGCTTTTATCCCTGCAAAATCTAAGCCTGGAGAATTTAGGGACCACCGAACATTATCAATCCGTAAGCCGGGGTGTTTTAGATACGCGGGACCTTGCTTACTTCATCATATTAACCGGCCTGTTTATTTGCCTTACTTTATTCGTATTGATCAAACAGCGGCAGAAAAGTCTCAATGACAAAATTTTGTTAAGGACAATTGCGGTTTTGATTCTTACAGGTGTTATATCCAGCTTAACATTTACCCGTTTTGATTTTACCAAAGAAAAACGGTTTACCATATCGCTGGTAAGCAGGAACATAATGGACAGCCTAAGGGCGCCGGTTAGGGTTGTTGTTTATTTGCAGGGGGATAATTTCCCCGCCGGGATGAAGCGGCTGCAGCGTGCAACAAACGACATGCTGAGCGACCTGCAGGCCTACACACACGGTAAACTGCAATTTGTATTTGTCGACCCGATTGCGGGCATTAAAAATTTGCCCGATGACAAGCAAAAACAAGTCTACGATTCATTAGATGCCAAAGGAATTGTAGGTCAAAACCATAGTGTGCAAACTGATAACGGGGTTTCGCAAATGTTAATATTTCCGGAAGCGCTTGTCCAGTTTGGCGACAGGCAAATAGCTGTTAACCTGATGCAAACGCGCATCGGGCTTTCTGATGAGGATGTATTAAACAACTCCATCCAAAACCTTGAATATGCCTTTTCATCCGCTATAAAAAAGATAACTGGCAGGGGCAAACCTAAAATTGGTTTTACCGAGGGGCATCATGAACTTACAGATGTGCAATTGTACGATGCTATGAAATCATTATCTGATGGCTATGACGTGGGCCGGATCAATCTAAAAGCCATCCCGCTGAATATTTTAATGAAGATAAATTTGCTGGTAATACCAAAACCGGACACAAAGTTCACAGAACTGGAAAAGTTTAAGATCGATCAATATATCATGCGCGGCGGCAGGGTGGTTTGGACCATCGACCAGGTGAATGCCGAGCTTGATAGCCTTCGGGGGCACGGCGGCGAAGAAATGTCATTCCCCAAAAACCTGAACCTCGACGATCAATTGTTTGGCTACGGCGTACGCATCAATTACGATCTGATCGCAGATTTGAGGTGCGGGCAAATTCCTGTTAGCACCGGCAATTTGGGCGGGCAGGCGCAGATACAGCTGCTGCACTGGCCATATTATCCCATTTTTATCCCGACATCAAAAAATCCGGTCGTAAAAAACCTGGATGGCGTACTTAGCGAGTTTGCAAGTACTATTGATACACTGGCCATTAAAAATGTAAAAACAACTGTTTTGCTAAGCTCGTCGCCAAACAATAAAAAATTGAGCGCACCGCATATCCTATCGTTGCAGGCACTTGAGCAGGAGCCAAATCCAAAAGATTTTCAAAGTACGCCAAAAACCGTGGCTGTATTATTGGAAGGGAAATTTAAGTCTGATTTTTTAAACCGCCCGGTGCCTGACAGCCTACACGAGCAGGTAGCCACCATACCGGAAAGCAAGCTCACAAAAATGATCGTGATAAGCGATGGGGATGTGTTTAAAAACCAGGTAGCGGCCGATGGTTCGCCATATCCGCTTGGATACGACCGTTTTACGCAGCAAACTTTCGGCAATAAAAACCTTTTATTAAACATTGCCGACTTTATGACCGATGACTCGGGATTGATCGCTTTAAGGACAAAAGAGATACAGATCCGCCTGCTGGATCGTGCCCGCATCCGCAGCGAAAAGCTATATTGGCAACTGCTAAATAATATACTCCCTTTGGCTTTATTGTTAACATTTGCTATTTTTCAACATTATATCCGCAGGCGGAAGTATGCTCATTAAATTTTATACTTTTGATTGATTAATTCTAACTATATGAGATTTATTGTTTCTACATCAACATTACTCAGGCAATTGCAGGCCGTTAGCGGCGCATTGAGCAATAGCACGGTATTGCCTATACTGGAGAACTTTTTGTTCGAGATAAAAGATGGGAACCTGACCATTTCGGCAACCGACCTGCAAACCAGTATGACCACTTCTTTAACTGTAGAAGCTAAAGAAAATGGCCGTATTGCGATCCCTTCACGCATTTTGTTAGAGACATTAAAATCGCTGCCCGAGCAGCCTGTAAGTTTTTCTGTTGATGATAATACATTCGCCATTGAAATAAGCGCAGGCGATGGAAAATACAAGCTTAGCGGCGAAAATGGCGAGGACTTCCCAAAAATACCGGTTGTTGAAAATGCATCTTCCGTGAATTTGCCCGCCTCGGTTTTAGCCGAAGCTATCAATAAAACTATTTTTGCCGTTAGCAATGATGAACTGCGCCCGGCCATGACAGGCGTATACTGCCAGCTATCGCCCCAGTACCTTACTTTTGTGGCTACCGATGCGCATAAACTGGTACGTTACCGTCGTTTGGACGCGAAAGCTGCCAGTACAACATCGTTTATATTACCTAAAAAAGCATTGACACTGTTAAAATCGTCTCTGCCATCCGATGATGTGAATGTTTCAGTTGAATATAACAACACCAGCGCATTTTTTAAGTTTGGTAATATTAACCTGGTTTGCCGCTTGATCGATGAGCGCTACCCGGATTATGAAGCAGTTATCCCCTTGAATAATCCTAATAAACTAAGTATCGATCGCCAGGCATTTTTAGGTTCGTTAAGCAGGGTTGCTATTTATGCAAATAAAACTACACACCAGGTAAGGTTGAAGATCAATGGCAGCGAATTAAACATCTCATCAGAAGATATTGACTTTGCAAATGAGGCCCATGAGCGTTTAAGCTGCCAGTACGAGGGTGAGGATATGGAAATCGGCTTTAACGCCCGGTTTTTAATAGAAATGCTTAAAAATTTAACCTGCGAGGAAGTATCGCTCGAAATGTCGACCCCTAACCGTGCCGGTTTATTATTACCCCAGGGCGGCGACGAAAACGAAGATGTTTTAATGCTGGTAATGCCTGTAATGCTAAATAGCTATGCATAGAGAACGCGTGAGTTAGTGAATTATAAATAATTGATTTAATCACTAATTCAGGAAATCACCAAATCACTAATTCCAAAAGGGTCCGGCGTAAAAACCGGACTTTTTTGTTCGGCCTTATAACAAAATTTATTATTAGCAGTTATTATAGCATTTACCATGACTACCAGGAATTTAATTTTTGTTTTAGTTTTTGCCCTGACCGGACTGTATTCCTGTAAAAATAATGATGAAGTTTTCCCGGTTACCGGGGTCGCATTTTTCAACGTGGTAAACGCCTCGACAGATACACTTAACTTTTACATAAACGGCACCCGGCAAAATAATGCATCCAGTTTGTTTCCGGGCGGGCAATCGTTTTATCTGCCGGTACCTGATGGCAAACAGAACTACCAATTTAAAAAAGCGGGGGGATTTAATGTTTTGTTTAGCGTGCCTTTAAATTTAAAAGATAGTACTAACACGTCGTTGTATATTTATGGAGAAACTACAGGCCAGGCATTTATTACAAATGATGTGCTGTTGCGGGATACATCGCACCTGGATACTACGCAAA
>Ga0206978_1090_pt1 | contig 20992 bp, 19 predicted proteins | sample Alteio_BWMinCont_21_FD_153477 | JGI IMG/M metagenome (GOLD analysis project Ga0206978, IMG submission 153477) | Enriched cells from forest soil in Barre Woods Harvard Forest LTER site, Petersham, Massachusetts, United States -... | ecosystem: Environmental > Terrestrial > Soil > Temperate forest >...
TACAGGAATTTGATGAGCTGATTTTGGGCGTGGTTTATGAAATTAACCAGGATGAATGTTTTTATGCCTGGAAAGATTCGCCGGCATATCTCAATGGCAATGAAATTAAGGTAAGCAGTACTCCAACTCTTAGCAAAAGCTTAATCGCCACAGGCTTCCCTTATTACGATTTTAAAAAACAACCAGCCTATATCGAATTATTTACCGAATTGATGAGAAACTGTCATGGCCTGCGCCGTTTGGGTTCCGCAGCCGTTGACCTGGCATATACCGCATGCGGAAGATTTGACGGCTATTACGAATACAACTTAAATGCTTGGGATGTAGCCGCCGGTATTTTAATAGTACGCCAGGCCGGGGGAGAAGTGGTAAATTTTAAAGGCGGCGATGAGATACTTAATGCAAGGGAATTATTAGCTACCAATGGCAGGATAACTGGGGAAATGCTGGAGATGATCCAGAAATATTTTTAGAAGATGATTTCACCGATTATTTTTTGTGATTACACCGATTATTGAAGACGACTTCACCTATTTTTTGGTTCTTTAATCTGTGAAATCACCTCTTAAAATCGGTGCAATCCCGTCATAATGCTTCGGACACCACGTCAGTAACTTCGGGCACCATTCGTTTCAGCAAGTTTTCAATGCCGGCCTTTAGGGTTACAGTTGAAGACGGACAGCCGCTGCACGATCCGCGTAATTCAACGGTTACAACGCCAGCCTCGTAGGATTTGTAGGTAATAGCGCCGCCATCCTGTTCAACAGCCGGGCGTACATAATCGTTCAGTATCTGCTGTATTTTTACCTCGGTTTCTGTCCCCTCAAAATCTCCCGCTTCAGGTTGTTCCTCATCCTGTACTTTTAACTCCGACTCAACGGCGCCTTTTACAAACTCTTTCAATATCGGCAGCAGATCGTCCCAGTTATCATCTTCAAACTTGGTTACTGTAACGAAGTTACTCGCAAAAAAAACGCCGTTCACAAACGAAAACTTGAATAACTCCTTAGCAAAAGGCGATTTTTCTGCACTTTCTTTCGTTGCAAAATCGGCACTGCCATTGATCAGCAACTTGTTTACAATGAACTTCATTGTTGCCGGGTTAGGGGTCGATTCTGTATATACGTTGATGTTCATCTTATTTTTATTTTATAACCTAACAAAGTTACTTAGCTTTTTGATTTAAATACAGTTATTAATTTGTTATGACCCGTATATGATAATGTGCGGATGTGCACATTGTAGATGTGCGAATGTGCGTATTATAAATGTGCTGATGTCTTCATTTCATTATAATATGTGCCCATATCAAGCCTGGTGCACAAACACTTTCCATTTAATAGTAGCCCCGGCTTTTTTCAGAGTGGCTGCTACCGAGCAATATTTATTGATCGACAGTTCAACAGCTTTTGCTGCTTTATCCTCATCAATACTACCGTATAAATGAAATTCGATGTTAATATCCTTCCATAACGATGGCTCTACACCTTTTTCACGTTCGCCGTTGATGATCATTTTGTAATCGGTCACCACCTGGCGCTGCTTTTTTAATATAGCGATCACGTCAATTGCCGAACACCCTCCAAGGCCCATTAATAAGGTTTGCATAGGTCGTACGCCAAAATCCCAGCCCCCGCTTTCAGGACTGCTGTCCATCCTGAGCGTGTGGCCATGTTCGTCCGTGGCTTCGAAACCGAAATCGCCCTTAACCCGGGAAAGTTCTATTTTTGACATTTTATTTTGTATAGCGCGAAGTTAAGATTTTTGCACAGGCGAAGTTTAACTTAGATGTAATATTTTAGTTGGGTGGCGATTAAGTTGATTGTGTTGATGATGAGAATAGTTATAATATCTGTAGTTCAAGACGAGTTGACTTTGACCTGCAACCCCTTACCTATCCTTAACAGGAATAACCAATTTCAACCCAGACCATGTTTCATCCACCGCGCAAACCTTTATATCCACAAGGCCAATTTTAATAGCATAGTTCCTGATGGTATCCTCGGTAATATCAGTTACAATTTTCGACGCTTTTTTGGGCCATGATACCCATATCATGCCAGTTGGCTTCATCTGGTCTTTTAATAACGGGAGGGTTTTAATAAATTCATCTTCCTCTTTGGTAAAGAAATGGATAAAGTCTTTTTTTGTAATTGATTCTTCTTTAAAACTTAGGTCGGCGGGCAGGTCGGTAAACAGACTCAGGTAGTATTCGGGCGCATTGACCAGTTTTATATTAAAGCCCGGTTTTATTCCAAGCTTTTTGGATAACGGCGTCCCCGAATAGCCTGCCGGGCCTACTGTCTTGTTGCCGGTTTCCATAAGCTTTTTTTTAGGCAAAAATTTGTTTTAAATGATGATTTAAGTGATCTACATAATCCTGCGCCAGCCATTCAACAGTATGCAGGCTTACGGTGGTTTTGCTGTTATCGCACTTTGCTTGCAGCCTGGCGGGTGGATACTTTTCCAATACGCGTACAATTTGCCCGTTTAATTGCTCCCATAATCCAAACAAATCCTGGATATCAACTTCCTGGTAGCGCCCGGCTTTCACCCATTCCACCTGTTCATAGGTTAGCTTAAAATTTTCCTCATAGGTGCAACGTACAAATCGCTGCAGGTTTATTTGTGCACTATCGATCAAATGCCCGATGATCTCTTTTTTCGACCATTTATCCGGCGCGGGTCTATGGCTCCAGTTTATTGAACTTGTATCGGCAAATATAAGGCTGTCGATAGCTTCGTTTAATTGGAGGATGGTATCTTTTATCATTTGAAGTTGTAATGGTTGTAAAAGTTGTAATAGGTTGTAGAAGTTGTAAGGGTACAGAAGTTGCAAAATTTACACCTTTACAATTCCTTACAACCTTTGCAACTACTTTCAAATAAACAAATTAAAGATTTCTCCATTACTTATCAAAAAACTTTATCTTCAAAGCCTGAACTCACTGTATGGCGCTTAATTATATCTGGGTAGGTTTTTTTGCAGTTGCTTTTATCATCGGCCTCGTTAGGCTGGTGTTTTTTGGCGATACCGAGATATTTATGCACCTGGTAAAGGCCATGTTTGATTCCTCCAAATCATCCGTAATGGATATCGCATTACCACTGGCGGGCAATATGGCGCTTTGGTTGGGCATTATGAATATTGGGGAAAGGGCAGGGGCAATTAAGTTTATGTCGCGTGTTGTAGGGCCTTTTTTTAGCCGTTTATTTCCCGGCGTGCCGAAAGATCACCCGGCGACTGGTAACATTATGATGAGCTTTTCTGCCAACCTGCTCGGGCTTGATAACGCCGCGACACCGCTCGGCCTAAAGGCTATGGACAGCATGCAGGAACTGAACGAGGATAAAGAAACTGCTTCCAATGCGCAGATCATGTACCTGGTATTGCTTACATCAGGTCTGCAGATATTGCCCGTTACCATCATCGCCCAGCGGGCCATATTGCACGCTACTGATCCTACTGATATTTTTATTCCCTGCATCATTGCCACTTATGTTTCTGCCGTGGCCGGTATGATCCTGGTCGCGATAAAGCAAAAAATAAAACTTTGGGACCCGGTCATCATCAGCTGGATAGGAGGGATCACTGCCTGTATAACAATAATGGTGTGGTACTTTACCAACTACCTCACAAAGGACCAAATTGGTTTGGTTTCAAAGGTAGCCAGTAATTTCCTGCTGTTTTTAGTACCGGTGATATTTATAACAGGCGCCCTGATCCGTAAAATAAATGTATTCGAAGTATTTATCGAAGGCGCCAAACGGGGTTTCGAAACATCGGTAAAAATAATCCCTTACCTGGTAGCTATGCTGGTAGGCATTGCTGTTTTTCGTGCTTGCGGAGCTTTAGACTACATGAACAATGGGTTGCGCTGGCTATGTGTGCAACTAAACCTGGACACCAGGTTTGTTGATGCCATGCCGGTAGCCTATATGAAACCGCTCAGCGGGTCAGGTTCAAAGGGGATGATGATTAACGTAATGCAAACCTTTGGCCCCAATAGCTTTGCCGGGCGTTTGGGCTGTATTTTTAACGGGTCGTCTGACACTACATTTTATATTGTAGCCCTGTATTTTGGCTCAGTAGGTATTAAAAGATCGCGCTACGCCATTCCGGCCGGGTTGTTTGCTGATCTGGCAGGGATTATTGCGGCTATTTTTGTTGCTTATTTGTTTTTTGGATAAAGAAACCTTGAAGATATTTTTAAACACAAAGGCCACAAAGGCTGCACAAAGAACACAGAGAATTAAGCGGTAATTTTTTTTAAACATTTAGGGCCAATTTGCCTAAAGAAAAAAGCGGGCCCGGAATTGCTTCCTGCCCGCTTCAATCACTCTAAAACAATCACCTCTAAATTAGAAGTCTTTTTAATAATTAATATGATGGTGTTAATTATTGACTAATTAAATTATTTGGTCAAAGTTATTAATTATATTTTTTTATTGAGATAAATTCAAGTCTTTTTACCGGGGGGTGACATTATCGAAGACACTAATATTCACGAACTTAAAGGCATTTTCGACCGCACAATTCGTATGCCTTTTTCGTGAGACTGCGGGTCTATCTATACATCAGGCCCTTTATAAATATATCACTCAATAATAAACGCTTTTTGCGGATATCATCTAAATGCTCCTTTTTGGGAAACATTGATTTTTTGTGCGATTGCGCGGTTGCGTTTACACCGTGCAAAGCGTCCAAAAGCAATTCAACAATTTCTGTCGGATTAGTAACCGGCTCTATTTTTCCTTTAGCCACTTCGGTTTTTATCGCGTTTACCAGCAAATCCCTTTCCGACTGATGTACCAGGCCTACTATCTCCCAAATCGCATCCGGCAGGTTTTGCTCATCAAGCCTGAAAAAATCGAAGAAGTTATAATTGTTTAAAATAAACTCGTGCTGAACGTTGATCTGGAATTCGAAGGCGTCTTTTAAGTTGGTAAACGTATTTACTTTATCCGCTAAATTGCTCAAATATTCGTTGGCTACCCTGCGCATAACCGCAATATATAGTTGACTTTTATCCGGAAAATAATAATACAAAAGGGCCTTTGACATGGATAGATCCCCGGCTATTTCATTCATGGTTGTTTTTGAATAACCATAGTGCAAAAACCTTTGGTAGGCGGCTTCCAGGATTTTTTCTTTTTTTATATCCTGCAGTTCGGTTGTAACGGTCATTGATACCTTGTTTATAGCATATACCCGGTAGGTATAAAATTGGTTGTTTATATTCCTGACTTTTTTAACAAATCTATCAAATTTTACAAATAAACCACGTAACTACAAATAATGTTTACTTCACAGTTAAAAGATATTAAATAAAAAGGCCACACAATTTTAATCGTGCGGCCTTTTGTTAAGTGTTATTTTTTTTAAACTGTTACAGGTTCAGGGTCTGCATATTCCTTTACCGCTATTTTTTTCTTTCCACCACTAAGCCGGTCTTTCATGCGTACCCTTATAATGTACATACAGGGCACCAGTATAAGTGTAATAATTGTAGCAAAACCTAAACCAAATATCATTGTCCATGATAACGGTCCCCAGAAGGCATTGTTGTCGCCTCCGAAATAAATATGGGGTTTAAACGAGGTAAATAAACCGGCAAAATCAATATTAAATCCCAATGCCAGCGGTATTAAGCCCAGTATAGCCGCTGTTGCTGTCAGCAATACCGGCGTCATCCTGGTGCGGGCAGCCTCAACAACTGCATCATGGAGGTTTACCCCCTGCTCGATCAGCATATCTGTAAATTCAACCAATAAGATACCGTTCCGTACGACGACACCCGCAAGTGCGATGATACCTATGCCGGTCATTACAATACAGAAAGTCATATTAAAGAGGCTCAATCCGAGGAATACGCCAATAATGCTGAAAAAGATCTCTGTCAAAATGATCAGTGTTTTACCGATCGAGTTAAACTGCATCATCAAAATGATCAATATTAAACCGAATGATATCCCCAACGCAGTGAGAAGGAATGACATTGCTTCCGCCTGGTCCTCTTGCCCGCCGCCCATACGTATGGAAACACCGTCCGGAGCCTTAAAGCCGTTAATGGCCTGCGATATACTGGCAACAACTTCATTGGGGTTAAACGCCGGTTTGATTACATTAGAAATTAGCGAAATAACCCTTCGCGACTGTTTATGCTTAATATTTACATAAGTATTGGTATAGCGTATGTCCGTAAAGGCCGATATCGGCACTTGCCTTATTGCTCCGCCAGTCGCAAGATCTCGATACGTTATTTTTAAGTTTTTTAATGCATCAATGTTGTTGCGCTGGTCTTCTCTCGCCCTTACATCAATTTCATAATTGTCTTCGGTGGTATTTCTAAAGTCGGATGCCTTAAATCCATATATTGAGGTAAACAATGCCTGGTTAACCTGCGAAGTGCTGATCCCTTCGCGGTTGGCCCGTTCGCGGTCAATATCAAATACTATTTCGGGTTTGTCGTTCTGCACATCCGGCTGAAGCCCTTCAATACCACCTATATTTTGGTGGTTAATGTACTTTTTGAGCCGGTCGGCAGTTCTCACCAGGGTATCCATATTGTCACCTGCTATTTCAATGTCGATGTCTTTTTGCACCGGCGGGCCTCCATTTTCCTGGGCTACGGCAATTTGGGCGCCAGGCACGCCCTGTACAGAGTTACGGATCCTGTTCATAACTTCTTTAGTGTCCTTACCGTTTCTTTTACCAAATTCAACAAACGCCACAGTAATTTTGCCTTTATTATAATAAGTTCCCTGGTCTTCATCTGTTGGGTCGGTAACGCCGATAGATACGTTTGAGATGATGGAGGAAACTATATCCTTATCGGGTTCTACTATTTTTGCCACTTTCTTTTCGAGGTCCCCGACAACCTGGTTAGTATAAGCCTGGTCGGTACCGATAGGCATAGTTACGTATACATACACGAAATTAGGGTCAGCCGAAGGGAAAAATACCACCTTGGGGCTTCTTACAAATGTAAAACCCATCGTAAAAATAAAAAGTACAATAACGTTGAACAATACCCACCATGGCCGTTGTACAGCCCACTCCAGCCGGCGCGCGTACCAATGTTGAAAGCGCGGCCATAGATTTTTTTGAAACTTATCGATAATCCTTAAAAGGATAAAATGGTTTAATAAATAAAGGAATGCGGCAAAGACCACAAAATTCCCAACGCCTGCATTTATTAAATACCCTAAAACGGCGGCGATAGCCAAAAAGATAAGGGCACGGCGCACCTTGCGGTCAAACCTGGGATGATCATGCTCCCCTTCGTAATGCGGTTTCATAAAATCAACCGCGAAAACGGGGTTCATGATATAGGCTACTACCAATGAAGCTAATAAAGTTATGATCAGCGTAATAGGCAGAAAAAACATAAAGTGCCCGATAAGGCTATTCCAGAAAGCCAGCGGAACAAACGGGGCAAGCGTAGTCATAGTGCCCGAAAACACGGGTAAAAACACTTCGCCGGCAGCAATTTTCGCGGCCTTTTTGATCGGGACTGCGCCGTTGGCAAAAATGCGGTGTGTATTTTCTATTACAACTATCGCATCGTCGACTACTATACCGAGGGCAAGAAGGAACGAGAAAAGCACGATCATGTTCAGTGTAAACCCGATGGCCGGCATTAGCATGAATGCTATAAAACAAGACAATGGCACGGAAAGCGCCACGAAAATGGCGTTCGTGCTGCCCATAAAGAACATCAGGATAATGGTTACCAATATGAAACCGATCACGATGGTATTGATCAGGTCATTGAGCGTTGAACGGGTTTTGTCAGATTGATCGCCCGTAACGGTGATATCCAGCCCCTTCGGAAAAACGCTTGCCTGTTTTTGTTTGATAAGTGAATAAATTTTATCCGAAGCCTCGATCAAATTTTCACCCGATCTTTTGGCCACATTCAGCGTAATTACATTCTTAAAATTGGGGTTGTTCGGCGTTTTTAAACGTGCATAACTCACCTGGTCCTGGAAACCATCTTTTATGTCGGCAATATCCCTCAAATAAACAGCCTTGCCCTGGGGGTTCCTGATGACTAACGCGGCAACCTCATCGGCGCTTTTAAAGTCTTCTTTAACGTCGATGGTTCGCTGCATACCGTCACTTTTGACGGTACCTGCACTGGAAATTACGTTTTCGTTGCCAATAGCCTGGACAATATCATTATAACTAACCTGGGCGGCCGTCATTTTGTTAATATCCACGTTGATCTGGATATTAGGGGTCAATGCGCCTACTTCGTCCACCTTGGATATTTCCTTCATCGCTTCTATATCGTCCTTCAGATTATCGGCATATTCCTTTAATTTTTTGAGGCTGTAGTTACCGGATATATTGATATACAAAATCGGCAGGTCGGCAACGTCTATATCGGATATAACAGACTCCTGCAGATTGTTGTCGTTTTGCGGAAGATCCTGTTTAGCCTTGTCGACGGCATCCTTAACATCCTGTTTTGCATTCCTGATGTCGACGTTGGCATTAAACTCAGCGGTAATTATCGAAACGTTTTGCTGCGTATTCGAAGTGACCTTTTTGAGGCCCTTTAACGACTTTAGTTGCTTCTCGAGTTGTTTAGTAACCAACACCTCGATGTTTTGCGGCGACTGCCCATTATATTGAGTTGTGATAAAAACCTTCGATTGCGCAATATCCGGAAAGTTTTCTTTTGGCAGCCGCATATAACTCAGCAAGCCCAGTAAAACAATCATAAATATAAATCCATATACCGCTGTTTTGTTATCGATGGCCCAACTGGAGGGCGCAAATTCTTTTTCCTGGTCTTTCATATCAAATTTGTTTTGAATGATTAATTAGCTGAGTTCAGAACCCTTAACTTGTCGCCGTCTTCAATATCGCTTGCTCCTTCAGTAACCACCTGGTCACCGGCTGATATACCGTTTAACACCTCCGATCTTCCGCCGTAAGTGTTGCCTAATTTAACATTTTGCCTTTTGGCAACGCCATTTTTATTAATATAAACAAATATACTGGTGTCCGAACGTTGAATGGCATTTAATGGAAGTGAAAGGGAATTCTTTTTGGAGTAATCGGCTACGCGAATAGTAGCAGTCATGTTCGGACGCAATGCGCGGCTTTGCGGCAGCTTAATTTCAATCCCAAAGGACCTTGATCCGGGATCGATTACTTTTGCGGCAAACGTAACTTTCAGCATCAGCGAGTCGTTAGCGTCAGGAATAACCACTTTAACATTATCACCCTGGTTGATGTCGGTTGCATACGATTCCGGTACGTCTGCTTTTACTTTAAGGTAATCGGTGTTTACGATCCTAATGCCAGTAGCACCAGGCCCTGCAAGTTGGCCAAGTTTAAGATCCATTTGGTCTACTGTGCCACTGATAGGTGCGACGATCCGGTACATATTGGCCGCCTGTTTCAAACCATCCACCTGTCTTTGAAGGGCTTCCAAACTGCTTTTAGCCTGTAAATATTGAATTTCGGTACCAATTTTCTGGTCCCATAAGTTCTTTTGCCTATCGTAGGTGGTTTGTGCAAGCGACAACTGGGCTTTTGCCTGTGCAATACTTTGAAGCTGAACGCTATTGTCCAGCTGCGCTAAAACCTGGCCCTTGCTAACGCGATCTCCTGCCCTAACATATAGGTTAGTAATTGTGCCGGACGTAAGCGGATAAGCAATTACATTGTCCTGCGCATCGATATGGCCCTGCAAGTCAACGTAATTGGTAAAATTGCCCGGGGCTACGGTAACCGTGCTTACGTCAATTGACTTAACCGAATCTTTTTTGCCCAATTCAACTTGCAGCTTCACGATCTGGGAGTCTATTTTCGCCTGCTCTTTCTTTAAGTCGGCTAATTGAGCAGCTTTATCCTTTGGTTTGCTGGTGCAGGCTGCGAACAGCAATATTACGCTTGTAAAATATAGTATTTTTTTCATGTCGTATAGTGTATTGTGGTTTTGAGGTCTCATTTTATTTAATACGTCCGTATGCTTTATCAAGGTCTACTTTGCTCACGAGGGCATCATATAGCCCCTGTATATATGTATTATCCGCTTCCTGTACAGCGGTTTGTGCCTGTGTAACTTCAATACTTGAGCCTACGCCCTGCTCATATTTTATTTTCGACACCCGCAACACTTCCTGCGCCAAAGCCATGTTCTTTTTCTGGTCGGTCAGGGTTTGTAACCCATTAATATATGAGATGCGGGCCTGGCTAACCTGCAGGTTTATCGTATTCTTCATATCGTACAAATCATTTTCCGACTTTAACAAGGTTACCTGCGATTGCTTTAACTGGTTAACATGCTGCCAGCCGGTAAAAAGAGGAACTGTTAACGAAAGCCCGACATAAGCCGAAGGATAATCTGCGGAATACAAACTGCTGAGGCTATTGCTTTGAAAAGCCGGCGCGTAACTGGCATTTGCTGTTAGTTTTGGCAGGAACTGTCCCTTTTTGAGCTTTACATCATATTGGTCCAGTTTATTTTCAGTTTCCAGCAAGTTATATTCAATGCGGTTGCGGTATACGGTGGTATCAATAACGGCATCAGCTATACTGGCATCAAGCTGTATATCCTCCAGTTTATCTTTAAGGGTTAAATTATCTTCAACGGGCATACCCATCTGGAATTTTAACAATTGATAGTTTAAAACCAATAGCCTGATCGTATTTTCCCGGGTAGTGACCAATGAATTATATTGCACGGTCGATCGGTCGACATCAATTTTTTCAACAAAACCCTGCTTATTGCGCGCACCTGTTTCATCAAGCTGCTGTTTTAATTCGTCGATATTTGCCTGTAGTAATTTTAGTTGCTCAACACTAACCAACACCTGGTAATAGGCTTTTGTTACGTTTACGTTTGCTTCAATTTTGGTGCGGGTATAACTGCGTTCGTAAAGTTGCTTGTAAGTTCTGCGGCCCTGTAAGCCAACAATAAAGCTGGGGTCAAAAAGTAACTGGTTTACCGTAAGGCCTAAATTTGAATTAAATTTTTGCGTAAAATTGACCGGGGTTAATCCTGCACCATTGGGAACTACTATCGGGTTGCCGCTTCCATTTTTAACACCTTCTTTTGACAAAACACCGTAAACTAATGGTGTTATAAAATCAGGAAACAAGATCACTGGGGTTTTAAGATAATCCTGGAAACTGGCCGACCCGCTAAGCTGCGGATAACCCTGGCCAATGATTTCTTTAACATGATAACCAGCGCTTGTTACATCAAGGTTTGCGTTTTTCACATCATGCTGATGCGCGTAAGCATAATTTACACAATCCGCTATTGAAAAATTATGATTAATGGTATCAGGTGATGTTTGCTGCGAAAAGCTGTTTATTGCTAACGCACATAATAAGGATATTGTTAGAAATATATGTTTCATTTGATATATTGTAATCTGTTGTTAACCTTCTTTATTATAAATTTAAATACCGGTACAAATAAAATTGACGGACATGACAACCCTATGTCAGCAGTACAAATTATTCCTCGTGAATATTTTTATACTGGTTTAGCAGCTTATAACCTTTAAGCGTGCAAACACCATAGTTAAAATGTTCCAGAAACTGGTATTGTACTTTCCAGGCGCTAAACTCCGCAACCGGAAATATATTTGCATTAAACCCCATCTCAACCTGGCTTACACGCATGCGGGCCAATATCCTCACATCAATGTCCGGTCTTATATAACCTTGCTTTATACCTTTTGCCAGCAGCTCTTCCAAAGTATGTATTAACACGTCGGCTTTAAAGTTTTGAAACTGTTTCCAGGCATCGGGGTGATATTTTTGCATATCGTGCACCACAATCGGATTGATCCTTGAAAATATTTCCTCCGAACATTTCATCATATTGATCATTTCCTCGATCACATTGCCAGATTTGCTGATGATTTCGCTCATTTGCGCTTCATCATCCTGCAATTTCTTTTTCACCAAAGCCATTACCAGTTCGTTTTTATCTTTAAAAAACTGGTAGATGGTTTTTTTCGACATACCCAAATGCCGGGCTATATCGTCCATAGTTACGCTTTTGATCCCCGCTGTTAAAAACAGTTCTTCGCCGCCTTCTATTATTCTCTCTGTTTGACTCATTGACTTTCGCAGTCAAAACTATGGAAACATTTTTAGATTTCAAAGTTTCCATCGGAATTTACCTTTAGCTGACAATTCTTTGAAGAAGTGGCAGGTTTTAGTGGCAGTTAGCAGTTATTTAGCAAAAATATTTCAAATAACAATTATGAACAGGCGGAAGTAACGACAAGATAAAGGGTATTTCGTGCCACCTTAAACTGCTACTGCTACTTTATACAGCTACTACTCCATACTGCCACTTAAATTTGCCACTACTCAATCCTGCCGCTCAAAACTGCCGCCGAATTATTATCTTTGTAAAAACGTAACACCAAATGACGCTAAGCCCTCTTTCAGCAATTTCCCCGGTCGACGGGCGGTACCGTAATACAACAGCTGCGCTGGCTGCCTATTTTTCGGAATACGCGCTGATCAAATACCGGGTGTTTGTTGAAATTGAATATTTCATCGCCTTGTGCGAACACCCATTGCCGCAATTACAAAACTTTGATGAAAATGCGACAGAAAAGTTACGCGATATTTACAGAAAGTTTAGCGAAGCGGACGCCGAAAGCATAAAGCAGATAGAAAAAATTACCAACCACGATGTTAAAGCGGTGGAGTATTTCATTAAGAAGGCATTTGATGAACTTGGCCTTGAGCAATATAAAGAGTTCATTCATTTCGGTTTAACATCGCAGGATATTAACAATACGGCCATACCTTATACCTTCAAGCTGGCTTTGACTGATTCCTATTACCCGGCGGTTAATGAATTAGTTAATATACTAAAAAAGTATGCAACAGATTGGGGGCAAATACCTATGCTTGCCCATACGCACGGGCAGCCGGCGTCGCCTACCCGTTTAGGAAAAGAGCTACAGGTGTTTGTTGAGCGTTTGGAGAACCAGTTAAATTTATTGAAGGCTATACCTTATTCAGCCAAATTTGGCGGGGCTACGGGTAATTTTAACGCGCATCATATAGGCTATTCAAGTATCGACTGGAAAGCTTTTGGCAACTATTTTGTGAATGATATTTTAGGTTTAAGCAGGTCGCAGTTTACTACGCAGATCGAGCATTACGATAATTTTGCGGCGCAATGCGATGCGCTGAAAAGGATAAACACCATCATTATTGACCTGGACAGGGATGTGTGGGCCTATATTTCCATGAACTATTTTAAGCAGCTTATAAAAGAAGGCGAAATAGGTTCCTCCGCTATGCCGCATAAGGTAAACCCAATAGATTTTGAAAATTCGGAAGGGAATTTAGGTATCGCGAATGCTTTATTTGAGCATTTTGCGGCCAAGCTACCCATTTCAAGACTACAGCGCGATCTTACCGATTCAACCGTGTTGCGTAATATTGGCGTGCCCGTAGCGCATACATTAATCGCCATAAAATCGACGATAAAAGGTTTAAACAAATTGCTGCTTAATGTTGACGCTATAAACGCTCACCTCGACGCCAACTGGGCCGTGGTTGCCGAAGCTATACAAACCATATTGCGCCGCGAAGGTTATCCCAATCCTTACGAAGCATTAAAAGAGCTTACCCGTACTAACCAGCGGGTTAATGCAGAAACTATTGCAGTTTTTGTTGATGGTTTGAATATTGATGATGCCGTTAAAGAAGAAATAAGGAGGATAACGCCTTCGAATTATACGGGGGTTTGAAGTTCTGATGTTCGTCAACCCTTTGTTGAAACTCTTGCATTTTTTATCTTTTACTTTCCAGCGAACGACTTTCGGACTTCCAACGCCCATATTTACAGCCATCCTACAAACTGTACACTATTAAACCCATTGGTTCCTGGATTTAACTTGCGACTTGTAGCTGACCATAAAATATAAAAACCAACACTATAATAACAGCTGTAAGTTAGTTAAGAGTTGTTTATCAACTTTTTATCACGTCATTTAACATTTACGGTTTGTTTTTTAACCTTTATTTAAATCGGCAAATTCATGTTTATTTTTTTAACGGCACCAATGTTGTTAAACGTGGATGTGTTTATTAATTAAAACACCTTTCACTAAACTTAAAAAAATGAAATTAAATTTAAAACGATCTGCTCTTCTGCTCACCGGGATTTTGGCAGGCAGCGCATTATTTGCTCAAACTCCCGATACAACCCATGTATCGAAAGACTATGTAAAACCATTTTCAGGCGACGATGCTTTCCGCACCTGGTCAGTAGGTTTAAATGTTGGTGTGTTAAGTACTAACACCGCCTTTATATCAAACAACAAATTAGACTTTACTTCTCCAAAGGGCGAACTCGGGTATGGATTTTTTATCAAAAAACAGGTATTACCATCATTCGGGATCCAGGCTGATTTTCTTGCCGGTAAATTAAGCGGCACAAATGCACAAACTGACCCGTCTGGTAACATACCTTATCAAAGTTTTAGCACAAAGATCCATTATTCAGCAGACTTAAGTGCAAATCTTACGCTTGCAAATATTAACTGGCATTATAACAAAAGCGCTATACAACCTTATTTAACATTAGGCTTCGGTACCATGAACTATACCCCGGTGGTAACTTTAGCTGACGGAACTGCAACTAATTTTAGAACAGATAATGGCGGCGCCATAAATGAAGTGTATGTACCTGCCGGACTTGGAGTAAAATTAAACGTAGCACCAGGGGTAAATATTGACCTTGGCTACCAGGTGAATTTTGTTTATTCTGACAATATTGATGGGTATCATTTCGGTGGTAACGATGATAAATTTTCGTATGCACATGCAGGGTTAGAATTTGCTTTAGGCAAAGGATCAAAACCACAATTAGCTACACATAACCCTGTATCATCAATGCGTGATGAATATTTATGGGAAAACAAGGCTACCAGGGACCGCTTACAAGCACAGGTTGACGCAGAAAATGCCCAAAACGCAAAACTGCAGGCCGAACTGGATGCTACAAATGCAGCCCTTGCAAAGTTGACTGTTGACAGTGATGGCGACGGTGTACCTGATGTGTTCGACAAATGTCCTAACACGCCGGCAGGAACAAAGGTTGATGGCTCTGGTTGTCCGCTTGAAGTGGCTAAGCCTACTGAGACAAAGGTTTATGTTACCGAGGAAGATAGGAGGGTTGTTAACGAGGCCGTTAAAAACCTGGAATTTGACTACAACAAAGCGACCATCCGCGCACATTCATTTCCAAGCTTAGACCGTTTGGCTGAATTGCTGATCCAGAAGAAATTTAACTTAAAATTAGCCGGTTATACCGATAGCAGGGGATCTGTTCAGTACAATCTGAGACTTTCACATGACCGTGCCAACGCCGTTAAAACTTACCTGGTAAGTAAAAGTGCAGATGAGTCACTGATCCATGCCGAAGGTTATGGCAAATCAAATCCAATTGCAACAAATAAAACTGCAAGGGGACGCCAGCTGAACCGCAGGGTTGAGTTTTCTTTATATTAGTTGAGTGGGTTGATTAAGTTGACTGGGTGAGTGGTTGATTGAGTGGAAAGGATTACACCCTAAAGCTTAATTACTCCCTTAGCTAAATGCTAATAGTTTAGCATATGAAATACAAAAGCCGTTCAGGTTGAGCGGCTTTTGTATTTTATGAAAATTAATTTTAAACGAGGATCATCAGTTGTCCTGGAAAAACTCCGTTAAAGGGCCAAAATAACTATTGTCCCATCCGTCTGCAAAGCCATCATATTCGGCATCCGGGATATTGGTATGCCTTAATTCAACTGACGTAGCGTTCTTATCATGATGGAGTTTAATAGTAACTATGGATGCCTCGGGCTGCCCGTCGAAATACCATTGCTGCACTATCTTTTTATTTTCTTCAAACTCCAGGTTTTTACCAACAATACTTCCTTCCCATAAGGAAAATTCTGAACCTGGTTCCGTTGACATTATCGCCGGCTCGCCGGTCCATAACTCAATAGTGAGCGGGTTAGTTAACGCGATGTAAACTTCTTCGGGCGTTGCGGGGATGTGGTAATATTTTTTAAAATCTTTCATATGTTATTTTTGACCGCTGATTTATCTGATGAATGGATTTCGTTGATTTAAAAAAAATCATGACAATCAAAAAAATCAGCCAAATCAACGGTTCAGACTATCCCAAAGGCAACACCGTCCTTCCGTAAACTTCATTAAGCACATTTGCCATGCCGGCATAAATCGCCGATGCACCGCATATTATACCTTCATAGCCCGCAAATTTTCCGATGTTTTCATTGCCCGTTGCATGTTCTGCAGCGAGTAAAAAGAATAAGATCACCAATGTAAAAAAAACAATTTGCAAGGCGCGGTTAAGTTTTAAAGTGCCGAAAAACAGGAACAAAGTAAAAATACCCCACATCCCCAGGTAAGCGCACATAGCCTGGTCGGAAGTTTTAGGCGCCCATCCGAATTTTGGGATGACAATTAACCCCACCAGCGACAGCCAGAAGAAACCGTACGAAGTAAAGGCGGTTAACCCAAAGGTATTGTTCTTTTTCGACTCGATATAACCGGCAATTACCTGTGCCAGGCCGCCGTAAAAAATACCCATGGCCAGTATCATTGAATTCATTTCAAAAATACCGGCATTGTGAAGATTTAGTAATACGGTGGTCATGCCAAAGGCACATAGACCAAGCGGGGCAGGATTGGCAATGCCATCCTTTGCCGGAACGAGAGTTGTTGGGATCATGATTTTAAAGGTTTTTAATTTGGTTTTCATTGCAATTTAATTTATCTGGATGCATTTCACAATTTTATTTGAAAAACTGATTGGTAATTTTACCCCCGCCTGCCGGCAGGCAGGGGTAACCCCTTATAGCTATGCAAAAATTAGTGCTGCTGCGCCACGGCGAAAGTGCGTGGAACAAAGAAAACCGTTTTACCGGCTGGACAGATGTCGACCTCTCGGAAGAAGGATTTAACCAGGCAAAACGCGCCGGGCAATTGCTAAAACAATTTGGCTATGGTTTTGATATTGCGTTTACTTCCGTATTAAAACGCGCCATAAAAACCCTTGATATTGCATTGGATGAAGTAGATAATTTATGGATACCGGTAGAAAAATCATGGCGGCTGAATGAACGATTTTACGGCGCATTGCAGGGCCTTAACAAAGCGGAAACAGCTCTCAAATATGGCGAAGAACAGGTACAGAAATGGCGCCGCGACCCGCATGAACATCCGCCGGCAATTTCAAAGGATGATGAACGTTATCCCGGCCGCGACCCGCGGTATAAAAATCTAACTGAACGCGAATTACCACTTACCGAAAACCTGACCGAAACGATGGACCGGGTATTGCCCTTCTGGAACGAATTTATTGTACCTGCAATACGAAGGGATGAGAAAGTTATTGTTTCCGCACATGGTAACAGCCTGCGGGCATTGGTGCAATATATTGACCGTCTTTCTGACGCAGATTGTATTAAGCTCGATATCCCAACCGGCGTACCGCTGATTTATGAACTTGATGAAGAATTGAACGGCATAAAGCACTATTATTTGCAATAGAATTTTTTAGTTGGCAGTTTTAAGTGCGTAGTTTTCTGATTTTACTTAAGGCCTAAGCCATTGTTTAACTCATCGCCTTATTCAAGGCAATAATAGCCTGTTCAAAATCTTCCCTCGCTACTAAAAACTGTATATTAACCTTACGCAGGGCGAAACCAGCGCTTTTAATATCGATACCGTTTTCCGCAAAGGCAGCTGCGGACCTTGCCAACAGGCCGGGCTGATCCATATTTGTGCCCAGTAAGCAAACCATTGCCATTTTTTCTACAGTTACTTTTTCAAAATTATCTCCAAGTTCGTGTATTAGCTTCTTGTTAAAATCCTTTTCCCATATTACGATGGATATACTATTGGCGCTTGTTGCTTTAAATGTATAGCTAATGTTGTACTTAAAAAACCGCTGCATAATATGCAAATCACTGCCCACATTGCCAACCATCGAAGGATCGTAAATATCAATCATCACCACCTTGTCCGTGCCGGTAATTACCTCAACCCGCTTGGTTTCGCAAATGTATTCCCTCGTGATGAGTGTGCCGGGATGCTCCGGCTCAAAAGTATTTTTTATGCGAAGGTTGATATTATTGATCTCCAGGGGCTTTGATGCTTTTGGATGAATAGCTTCCATACCCACATCAGCCAACTGATCAGCTACATCATAGTTTGTATTGCCCACCGGGTGACAATGATCAATACCAACCAATTGGGGGTCGGCGGTGCATAAGTGGTATTCTTTGTGAATAATTGCTTCGTGTGGTTTAACTTCCACTGCTATCTTACTAAAAGTGACTTCCGAATACCCACGGTCAAACTCGCGCATAATCCCCTCGGTGCCTTTGGCGTAGCCGGTTACAATGCATATTGTATTTTTAAAATCAATGTGCTGCAGGTCCTTCGAAATACGCTGGTCGATAGTTAATGAACGGTGGTCGCCAAAGCCGCTCAAGTCAACAAGAGTAGCATTGATGCTCATGTTTTGAAGAATATTGGTAAAGTTAAATGCCGAATGGCTTTCGCCGATAGAGGCAAGTATTTCCCGGGCAGCCTGCAATATACCCTCTTTGCTCACATATCCCGAGGCAAGGATATTGGCGAGATTATCAAGATAACCCCGCGCATCGTTTATTCGTTTCTCAATAAACTGATCAGCTTCTGTAATACTTAATCCCAGCCCCTCATAACTTTTATTGATCTGTTTTAGTTTTATGATGAGGTTGTTTAGCGGCTTATGAAAGTCTTTATAATTTGCCAGCCGGTGATAAACGCCGGGTTCGCCTGTCTTTTTATTTTCGAGCAGCAGGTTAGTAACCCCCGAAAACGCTGATACTACAAAAATGCGGTTATACAATTGCTCGCCGCTTCGCTCAAAAAGAATGATATTTTTTATAACATCACTTAACGCGGTCATAGATGTACCGCCAATTTTTTCTACTGTTAACATTTGGTTGTTGAAATGTTGGAATGTTGAAACGTTGGAAGGTTTTTTTCTTTTTTCTTTCGGACTTTCGGACTAACGTCTAATCTCCGATCTCTAACCTCTAATCTCCCTTTTTATACAGATCACCTGCTTTTTCGGCGGAAAGCTTGATCCCCTTTATCATGGCGGAGCTAAAGCCGTTATGTTCCATTTCGTTTAATCCCGCAATGGTGCAGCCGCTTGGCGAGGTTACTTTATCAATTTCCTGTTCGGGGTGCGAGCCAAGCTGTAATAACAGGTCGGCTGCGCCTTTGGCGGTTTGCGCGGCCATTTTCAAGGCATCGTGCGCATGGAAGCCAATTTCGGTGCCTCCTTGTGAAGAAGCGCGTATAGAGCGTAAAAAAAATGCAATACCGCAAGCGCAAAGCGCTGTAGCCGAGGTCATTAATTCTTCGTTGATCTGTATAGTTACCCCAACGGTTTCAAAAAGCGACCGTACATAATTAATATTTTTTGGTGTGCCATTGTCAGTTGCTATGCAGGTCATTGATTGACCAATGGCTATGGCCGTGTTAGGCATAGCACGGATGATCTGTACATTTAAATCAAGCTGTTTGCGGATATCACCGCAGCTTACCCCCGAGACTACGGAAATAAGCAACTGCTTTTCCGGCTTTACAGATGGCCTTATCTCATCCAGTAATTTATTAAGCTGTTGAGTAGCCTTCTTCCGCTAAGGGCGCAAGCGCTGATACGTTCCGGCGGGTAAGTGTAATTTGCTGCGGCTTACAAATCCCGGCTTTTACCAGGCCCTTTGCAAGCGACAAGCCGATATTACCGCTGCCCAATATGGCTATATGCTGTTGTGAGTTCATGAGTTTTCAATTAACCGTGTTCCAAATGGTTTATTTTTTTTTAAGTTGCCCAGGTCATCAGAATGCCCGATAATTACCGACTTAACCCCGCAGGATATTGCAGAAAACGCATTATCCATCTTTGGCAACATCCCGCTGTGGATGATCTGCTGCTCTTTTAGCTTCATATATCCTTGCTGATCTATTTCGTTTACCAGGGAGCTTTCGTCATTTATATCTTTTAACACCCCTTTTTTCTCAAAACAATAAATAAGCGTAGCGTCATATAATTTGGCAAGTGCAACTGCTAATGCGGATGCAATCGTATCAGCATTGGTATTTAATAATTGCCCTTCTCCATCATGGGTTAAAGCACAAAATACCGGGGTAAAGCCGGCTTCCATCAAACTGCTGATATTTTGAGGGTCGATTGATCTTTCATCAATATCACCAACAAAACCATAATCAATGCTTTTTACCGGACGTTTTTTGGTGCGGATAAAATCGCCGTCAGCGCCGGTAAGTCCAATGGCATTATTGCCGAATCGTTGCAATTGGGCCACTATGTTTTTATTGATAAGCCCTGCATAAACCATGGTTACCACCCTAAGTGTTTCGATATCAGTTATCCGGCGCCCTTCAATTAATTTAGCCTCAATTCCTAAGGTTTCCGATATCTTTGTCGCAACTTTCCCTCCTCCATGCACCAATATCTTAAACCCCTTCAATGCTGTGAAATCTTTTAAGAAACGGTATAGATTTTCGGAATTATCAATAACATTCCCACCTATTTTTATAACAAACAGGCTTTTATCACCAGTATTGTTATCAACATGCGTTGAAACTGTATCAATTTTGCCCATATTAACCCCTATATCGTCAAATAGAAGTTAAAATTCTTCCATTATTTACCAATTGCATACAAAATTAAGAAAAAACAGCCTGTTTGTTTATATAAGGGTGAAAAAATAGTGAGTTGGTGAGTGGTGAGTAGTGAGTAAGTAGAGTGGAATGATGTCGTTCATTTTTTTCACAACCCACTCATCATTCACCACTGGCCACTCACCAGAAAAGTTTACATTTTGTTTATGAAAGATTATGTATAATTGAAAAATTACAAATTTATATGTTCGCAATTTCATC
>Ga0206978_1095_pt1 | contig 20866 bp, 13 predicted proteins | sample Alteio_BWMinCont_21_FD_153477 | JGI IMG/M metagenome (GOLD analysis project Ga0206978, IMG submission 153477) | Enriched cells from forest soil in Barre Woods Harvard Forest LTER site, Petersham, Massachusetts, United States -... | ecosystem: Environmental > Terrestrial > Soil > Temperate forest >...
CTGGCCGCAATACACCGCCCGGGAAAAGGCATTATCTTTTTTTTACGCTTTTTTTGAACTGCTGAAAAGCAGCCGCAGCTTTGTGGTTTATAGCGTTAAAAAACAGCCCAAAACCTTTTCGACCCCGCAAATATTCCAGGGTATAAAGGATGTGTTTGAAAGTTTTTGCAATGACCTGATCACCGAGGGCCTGGAATCGAACGAATTATCCGAACGGAAGTTTTTCAGCAACCGTTATAAGGATGCCCTTTGGGTACAACTGGTTTTTGTGCTCCACTTCTGGATAAACGATAATTCCACAGGTTTTGAAAAAACTGATGAAGCCATCGAAAAAGGCATCAACGTTACCTTCGATCTTTTCCAGCGTTCGCCTATCGACAACCTGTTTGAGTACGGCAAGTTTTTAGCCAAACACGGCGGCATTACAGAAAAAATGGGCTTTGGGAACAATTAAACCCGCCTTCGCGGCCATTTTTGATATGGACGGCACGTTGATCGACAACACGCCTTATCATTTTAAATCGTGGCAGGCGCTTTATAAAAAATACGGGAAAGGCGAACTAACTAAGGAAACTTATTACAGCGAGATCAGTGGTGTACCTGTGATGGAGACTATACGCCGGGTTTTTGGCGAGGGGCGCAGTGAAGCACAACTAAAAGCTTTGCTTAATGAAAAAGAAGAATTTTACCGGAAATTATATTCCCCGCACCTGACCCCCATAACCGGGCTGGTCAATTTTTTAACCGGCTTAAAAAATGCGGGTGTAAAAATGGCAATGGCCACATCGGCAACGGTTGAGGATATTAATTTTATCCTGGACAAAGTGCCCATCCGGGATGATTTTGATGCCATCGTTAATTCAACAATGGTGAGCAAACCCAAACCCGATCCGCAGATATTTTTAAAGGCAGCGGAAAAATTGAATATGCCGCCTGGGAATTGCGTAGTATTTGAAGATTCGTTAGCCGGGGTAAAAGCGGCCAACAGCGCGGGCATGAAAGTTATCGCCATAACTACCGGGCATACCGCCGCCGAATTACACCCGGTTAACCTGGTGATAAGTGATTATACAACACTAAGCGCGCAAAAACTTGCCGCCTTATTTGAAAAACATTAATATGAGTGATAACACACCGAAAGAACAAAATAGCATTCCAACCTCTAAAGTACAGCGCTCGGCCAAATTTGTAACGACCGGGATTAAGATCGGGGGAAATTATATCAAGCATTATTCGAAAAAACTGTTTAATCCCGAAATGGATAAAAGCGAATTAAACGAGGATAATGCATCCGATATTTATGAATCCCTGAGCGAATTGAAGGGCAGCGCGCTCAAAGTGGCGCAAATGCTCAGCATGGATAAAAACCTGCTGCCCCAAGCTTATACTGATAAATTTTCACAGTCGCAATACAATGCGCCGCCGTTATCGGGGCCGCTGATCGTGCAAACTTTTAAAAAATACTTTGGCAAAACGCCCGATAAGATATACGATAAATTTAATGTCCGCTCATCCAACGCAGCGTCGATAGGGCAGGTGCACCAGGCGGAACTGGATGGTAAAAAGCTGGCGGTAAAAATTCAATATCCCGGCGTTGGCGATTCTATCTCGTCCGACCTTAAACTTGTAAAGCCCTTTGCTTTCCGCATGCTGGGCATGAGTGAAAAAGAGCTGGATGTTTATATGAAAGAGGTGGAAGAGCGCCTGCTGGAGGAAACTGACTATGAGCTGGAAGTACGCCGCTCCATTGAGTTTTCAAATGCCTGTTCAGGTTTGGATAACGTGGTTTTTCCAAAATATTATCCTGAACTATCCAGCAAAAGGATCATCACCATGGATTGGCTGGAAGGCAAGCACCTGCGCGAGTTTTTGCAAACCAACCCATCGCAGGAATTACGCGACCTGATAGGCCAGGCCCTGTGGGATTTCTACAATTTTCAGCAGCATGAGCTGCGCGCCGTACATGCCGACCCACACCCCGGCAATTTTATGATCACCCCCGATGGCAAGCTTGGCGTGATAGATTTTGGTTGCATCAAGGAAATGCCGGAAGATTTTTATTATCCTTTTTTCTCGCTTACCTCAACTGGCCTGATGGAAAACAAAAAGGAAACTATCAAAGCTTTCCGGCAGCTGGAGATGATCCACGCGGACGATACGCCTGCCCAGATTGAATTTTATTATACCATGTACCGGCAAATGATAGGCCTGTTTGCCAAACCATACATCACCGATCATTTCGACTTCGGGCAAACAGAGTTTTTTGAAGAGCTGTACGGCTTTGGTGAAAAAGTATCAAAAATGCCCGAGTTTAAACAAGCCCGCGGCGTAAAGCACTTTATTTATGTAAACCGGACGAATTTTGGCCTTTATAATATACTGCATGAGCTGAAGGCTAAGGTAAAAACGGATACGTTTAAGCCGCAAGTGGTGGAAGTGTTTGCGTGATAGTTCATAGTTGATGGTTCATAGCTCATAGCCGAATTTTCTCAGGATTTATTCCCATTTTAGCAAATAAAACACACCTTATGTTCCTCAAAAACACTTTCGTACACCATGTACACTTCTGGCTTAGAGACAAAGCCGATAAACAGCAATTGATCGACGGACTGGAAACACTGATCCCGATAACGCATATTCGTGATATGCATATCGGCGTACCTGCCGAAACCTTCCGCGATGTAGTCGACCGCTCGTATGACGTATCGCTGTTACTATTGTTCGATAGCCCCGAAGCGCAGGAGGCCTATCAAAGTGACCCTACCCATGTCCTTTTTGCCAATAACGTTGCCAAACCATTGTGCGCCAGGGTTGTTGTGCTGGATAATGTTAATGTTTAGCCGCTTAGTCCATAGTCCATGGACCATAGTCGATGGTTTTAGTCGGTCGATAGTCCATGGACCATAGTCGATGGTTTTAGTTGGTCGATAGTCCATGGACCATAGTCGATAGCTTTTGCGGATGAAAAAGACCATTTAACCAATATTTGCCATGGACTATGGTCTATGGACCATGGACTTTTCACCATAGTCGATGGTTTTTGTGGCTGAACATGAACATTTAACCAATATTTACCATGGTCTATGGACTATCGACCATGGACTTTTTACCATGAACTATGAACTCCATTCTCCTCACCGGCGGCACGGGCCTTATCGGCAGTCGACTGACTGAACAATTGCTTGAGAAAGGCTATCGCGTAAGCTGTTTAAGCCGCTCAGCGGGTACAGATGCGCGGATTACGACTTATTTATGGAATGTTGACAAAGGTGAAATAGATGAAAACTGCATTGATGGAGTTGATACGATAGTACACCTTGCAGGTGCGGGCATTGCCGATAAACGCTGGACGAAGAAGCGGAAAAAGGAGATGATCGACAGCCGCACAAAATCGATCGGCTTAATTTATAGTTTGCTCAAACGTAAAAAGCACCGGGTAAACGCCGTTATATCGGCAGCCGCCATTGGCTATTATGGCGACAGGGGCGATGAATTAATGACTGAGGATAGCCCACCTTCCGGCGGTTTTTTGGCTAAATGTTGCGTAACATGGGAGGATGCCGTGGATGAAGGCAAAAACATGGGTTTGCGTATTGTGAAATTCCGTACAGGCGTTGTGCTTGACAAGGGCGGCGCGCTGGCCAAAATGGCAATGCCTATAAAACTTTATGCAGGCTCGCCTATAGGTAACGGGAAGCAATGGGTTCCATGGATACATTGGCAGGATGTTATTAATATGTATGTGTTTGGCATAGAAAACGAAAACCTAACCGGGGTTTACAATATGGTAGCCCCAAATCCTGTCACCAATAAACAGCTTACCCAAGCTATTGCCAAACAACTGCATAAACCATTGTGGCTGCCCAATGTGCCGGCGTTTTTTTTAAAGCTTTTATTGGGCGAAATGAGCTCCATCGTATTGGCCAGCACAAAAGTATCGGCACAAAAAATTGAGGATGCAGGGTTTAAGTTTAAGTTTCCTGTTGTTGAAGCGGCTTTAAAAAATATCTATGGATGAATTTCGGCCCTCTCGACTTCAGCAATATCCAAAACCCATTATTGATCACGCTTTTGCGCGTGAAAAGTGCCTCTATGTTTTCAAAGAGGCATTAACCTGCTAACTAAGGCGTAACCGATATCACAACGAAGGTAAACCGCAGGCAACTAAAAGATGGGGTAGCCGTTTGGGCCGGTACCCCATAACCCAAAGTTGACGGAAGTATAAGCGAAATTTTGGTACCAGCCATAGCGAACTTTTCCAAACCTTGCGCTACGCCCGGCACAAGTGTAGAAACTGCCAGAGCCGTGCCGCCCGCAACATTATAATTATCGGCAAGGGTTCCGTTAAGCAACGACAAGCTATAGGTTACCGTTGCAGTGCTGTTTACAGTAATGGAATCACTGGCTGTGGCAGGTGTTAATATTTTATAATAATAAGTTGCAGAAAAATCGGTTTGTGGCGGGTTTGCATTTTTGCCCACCCAATAAACCAAAGGATTCAGCGGGAGCTGCACCGGCATTGTCACGGGGGTATACCCGGTTAAATTATTGGCCTTCATATAGTTTTGAATAACCATATCATCATATACCTGGAAATTATTAACGGCATGGATATAAAAATCAAGGCATTCGTTACCGGCTAACCTGTTGTTGGCAACCTCGCTGCTTCCTGCTCCGGTGCCGTTTCTGCCATAGGCCAGGTGCGATGGTATCAGCACCCGCATGCTGGCATCAGGGTATTTTAACAGGTTATGAACAGCTGTTTGCAGTCCTAATGGATAATGATTTGCAAAAATATGCCCCACATAATCGTAGTAATGGTTGGCAATTGTATCCGGCAGTACATAGGTGCCATCAAATGAGCGCTCCGTATATAAAAATGCTATCTCGCTGGGATAATCAAGAGGGGTAACCGGTTTCCCGTTTATGGATTGTGTGCCGGGGTTAAGGATCTGGTAATATATACCTGTAGTGTCGCCACCTATGGTATCGCGCTGCATACCTGTTAATCCGTGAGCGGCAATATAGTTTTCTATTTGTTGCTGATCGTATTGCTTGATAGTAAGCTGAAGGTTATCTTTCCGGCATGACGCCATTCCTAAAACAGAAATTAATAAAAAGGCAAATAGGGTTTGTTTCATTTGTATGTATTGGTCGTTTTGCTTAATTTGAAGCTGGTTTTGATTGTATTTTCCTTTTAATTAATTATTAGTTACGTTATAAATTGTAATTTGAAAAACAAGCACCGCATTTGCAGGCAAACTAAGGTCGGGCTGCGGATAAGGGCCGTATGCATAACGCGAAGGTAAATACAAGGTTATTGTACCGCCGGTTTGAATTTTTGAACCTTCAATCCCCACTTGCCAGCCCCTTATCACCGAACCCAAAACAAAGGATGGGTGAAAATTATCGGTTTGCGCAAATATTGGCCCCAAAGTTTCATTTGCCGTTAACTGCTGCCCGGTATAGCCAAGTGTTACCTGGGTAGAGTTTGTGTACAGGTCGTTACCCGTTCCGGGTGTATTAACTATATAACAAACACCGGTAGTATCTACATGCTGCTCGGGCAAATTATGGCTTTTCAGGTACGTACTTATTATTTTCCCGTCAATAATTGCCTGTGCATTTACCTGTGCAACCACATTAGTTGATTTTACACAACCGCTTAAACACATTGTAAAAAGCAATAATATTAACAGTATCCTGTTCATCTGATCTTTTATTCAGTTTTCTTGCCTTTTATTTCAATCGGCAAATTTATTCTTTTATAATTCAAAAACAGCAGCTTAACATTTTTTAACAATTTATATTGAGAAACCATCTTTTTCTCTACGAATATATTTCGTCTTTGCAATGAGATAACGCTCCTTTTATAAAAAACGTGTGATGGTTTCGAGATTAGTCCGAAGGACTCCTTCGGAGAGATCAGAGGCTGGGGATTAGTTTTTTAGTCCGGAAAGTCGGAGAGTCTGAAAGAAGAAGCTTTTGTCGGGTTGATTTAACCTTTGTAACATCTGCAAGCCTTCTACCGGGTATCAACCACTCACTTAATCAACCCAATCAACTACAAAGATTCCGGCTTAAAACTTAGTGTTAAATCATTTATTTTCTTGAGCATTTTTATCAGGTACTCTTTATCGTTTTCGCTGATATGCACATTCAGATAGTTATTAAACTGCCTTACCAGTGCCCTGGCCAGGCGTCGTTTTTCTTTACCCGTTTCGGTCAAATAAATTTTTACCGAGCGTTTGTCGCCTTCGTTTGATTCCCGGTATATTAATCCCGATTTTTCCAACTGGCGCAGCATCCGCGAAAGGCTGGTTGATTTTAGCCCAAGCAAAGCCGCTGCCTGCGAAACTGTCGTACCTTCCTTCTCATCAATATTGATTAGCAGGTATCCTATTGATTGCGTAATGCCGAACTCGGTAACCAACTGGTTATACCTGTTAGCAACCGTTTGCCAAACAATTTTCAAAAAATAATCTATCGTTTCCTGGTGTCTTACGGAGCTCTGCATATTTTAGTTCATGGTTATTTTAGTACATGGTCGATGGTTCATAGACCATAGCCAATATCGGGCATTTTAATAATTCTCACATAATTAGCGGTGGCGTTTGAACCATGGACTATGGACCATGGACTTTCCTCACCACCCCAACTTCGTATCATCCCCCCTTGGGTCGGCGCCGCCTTCGTAATAGCCCTGTGGGGTAATTAATATGGCATCGACCCGGCCGTTGGGGCCGCGGTCAACTATTTTATAGCCTTTTTGCTGTAACCTGGTCTTTTCAGCATCGTCCATAGCACCTTTTTCAACGCCCACGTCGTCCGGCAGCCATTGGTGATGAAAACGTTTTGCACTAACGGCCAGCTGCATATCCAGGTTAAATTCAATTACATTAAGGATGGTTTGAAATACCGACGTGATAATAGTTGCGCCGCCCGGCGTACCTACAACCATAAACAATTTGCCATTCTTTTCAATAATGGTTGGCGTCATTGACGAAAGCATGCGCTTACCCGGTTGTATGCTGTTCGCTTTACCGCCAACCAGGCCGAACATATTCGGCACGCCAGGTTTTGAGCTAAAATCGTCCATCTCGTTATTCAGCAGGAAACCTGCCCCGTTCACAAAAATTTTTGAGCCGAAGGAATCATTTAGCGTAGTCGTGATAGCCACCGCATTCCCTTCGCTGTCGATGATGGAGTAATGGGTGGTCTGGTCGCTTTCATAACCAACAAAAGCCCCCGGCTGTATGCTTGTACTTGTACTGGCCGCGTTCCAGCTAAAAGTACCCATGCGCATTTTGTTGTAGGCGGGGTTCAGCAGGCTATCCACCGGTACTTTATAAAAATCAGGGTCGCCGAGGTATTTTGAACGGTCGGCATATACCCTGCGTTCCGCTTCAACCATTAACTGCACCGTCGAGTCCTGGTTATGTCCCCATTGATGCAGCGGGTAATTTTCAACCGATTGCAGTAATTGCAACAGTGCAATACCCCCGCTTGAAGGCGGCGGCATGGTAATAATCTTGTAGCCTTTATAGTTACCAGTAACAGCTTTGCGCCACACTGAATGATAATTTTCCAGGTCGCTTTTGGTTATGATGCCCTTGCCATTTCTCATTTCCTCCACCAACTCGTTGGCAACCGTGCCGGCATAAAAGCCATCCCTGCCTTTATCGCGAATTAATATAAGCGTTTTGGCAAGATCATCCTGTACCAGCAGGTCGCCTTCATGCCATCCGCCCTCTTTCAGCAAATAAGTTTTGCCGGGGTTTAATTTTATAAACTGGTTGCGTGTGTTATTAAGCGCCGAAGCAAGTCGTTTGCTAATCGTAAAACCATTATGCGCAAGGTCAATGGCGGGTTGAACCAGGTCGGCCCATTTTAGCTTGCCATATTTGCGGTGTGCTTCCACCATGCCATCGACAGAGCCGGGTACGCCGGAAGCCTGGTGAGTGTACAGGCTCATGTCCGGTATTACATTGCCTGCGCTGTCAAGGTACATATTCTGGCTGGCCATAGCCGGCGCCTTTTCACGGAAATCAAGCGTATTAGTTTCGCCGGATGCCGAACGGTAGACCATAAAGCCGCCGCCCCCGATATTGCCTGCCTCGGGATGCGTTACTTCCAAAGCGAACTGCACCGCCACAGCCGCATCAACGGCGTTACCGCCTTTTTTCAATATTTCTATCCCTACCTGTGCGGCGTTCGGGGTAGCGCATACCACCATCCCTTTGCGGTATTGGCCCTCATTGCTTTGGGCAGACTGTTGCTGCCCATATCCTGATCGCAAACAAAGAATAAATAACAGCAATCCAGCAAAGCTAATTTTTAGTGCGAAACGGCCTGATTTATTTATCGGGAGACTTTTATTTATTGGGGATTTGCAGTTCGTCATTCTCACGAAATTATTTCGCCTAATTTAGCCTATTCTTTTTTATAACCGGATATTAGGTTTTAGGTTTTTATTCTGAAAATTCAAACCGGGTAATTCTTTAGCTAACAGGTAATTTAATAATAAATTCCGAGCCTTCACCCTCTTTGCTGTTTACATTGATAGTTCCCCCATGCCCCTTCACCACCATATCATAAGTTAAGCTCAAACCTAATCCAGTGCCTTCCCCGGTAGGTTTGGTGGTAAAAAACGGCTGCATTATCTTATCTTTTATTGCATTAGGGATGCCAACGCCGTTATCTTTTATATTGATAATAACCTGCCCGTTTTCGGTTGAGGTAGTCACCGATACTTCAGCTTTATAGCCTTCGGCGACGGTTTTTTGCTTTTGGTTTACCGCATAAAACGCGTTATTGAACAGGTTGAGCAACACCCGGCCTATATCCTGTGGAATTACATTTATCAGCGGGAGTTTCGCGTCGAAATGGGTTACCGTTTCGGTATTAAAATTTTTATCCTTTGATCGTAACCCATGGTAGGAGAGGCGCATATATTCATCCGCAAGGTTGTTGAGATTAGTTGGTTCCTTTTGTGCGCTGCCAGTACGTGAGTGCTGCAGCATACCCTTCACAATGCTGTCAGCCCGCTTGCCATGATGACTTATTTTCTCTTCGTTTTGCTGAATGTCGTCGGCTATAGCCAAAGCTTCGCCGACGTTGCCGATCTTTAGTTCCGCTTTTAATTCATCAATCATTTCCTGGTTCACTTCCGCAAAATTGTTGACGAAGTTTAACGGGTTTTGTATCTCGTGGGCAATGCCGGCAGTAAGTTCTCCCAATGAAGCCAGTTTTTCGGATTGGATGAGTTGCGTTTGGGTAGTTTTTAATTCGTTAAGTGATTTTTTTAATTCGGCTGTGCGGCGTTCCACCTGTTGTTCAAGCTCTGCGTTTTGTTTTTCGATCAACTGGCTGCGCTCTATTTCTTTTTCCTTTGCCAGGCGTTCTTTGTCCAATTCGGCTTGAATAAGGCTTTGCTGCATCTTCCGGAACCGTTGAAACAGTATCAGGGAAAGCCCGATCACCAGCCACAAAAAGCAAACAAGGTCAATTATATTCCACCACCCTCTCAGCCCCAGGTAAAAGCCCGAATAGGGTATATTGTAAAAATAATGCAAAAGAAATGATATCCTATTGAAACTATAGCCGATTGCCAACCAGGAAAATGGCGGCAATACGGCAAATATTGCCATTCTTTCGGCACCCTTTTGCCGGGGTATAAAATAAATTAAGGTGGCTAATGCAACAGGGTCGTACGCATAAATAAAAAAGTTTGATATCAAAACGCTGATGGTGTAGTTTTTATAGTTCAACGTGGCGGGGCCGAACCATAGCCATAAAAAGGGCGCAACGATTACAATGCTAAGTATGATTAAAAACTTATCCCATTTTGGCGTGTGCGCTTTTGTGTGCAGAAAATACCTTATAAAATGCATCATCGTGTAAAATAGAACGATAACGCTTAAACGATCTAACCAAGAAACTAACCTGGGATATTCGCTTAATATGGAACTATGCGTGCCGCGAACAAAAAAGAATACCCCGTGCGATAACACATACAGCGAAAAGAATAAATATACTTTTTCGCGTACTATGCGATAAAATAAAAGATTGATAACTGCGGCCAATAATAAAAATCCAACAGCCACACTGTAGATCTCATCGTTTTTGTAACCTGAAAGCTTATCGATGTAAGATGACTTTATTACCGCATCACCAAACCCTATCGACAGCTCAAAAACTTTGGGCCTGAATTCATTAAATTCAAAAACATCTTTTTCATATAAATCTAATTCCTGTCCGGCATTTAATGTAAGCAGGAAAGTTTGGGCCAGTTTCAGCCCATCCCGTTTGCTCCAGGGCACGAAATCTCCGTTGGTTTGCACCTGCCATTGGTTGTTTCTTTTTGGGATGTAAAGCCAGGCATAAGGCATATTTTCGGGGATGGCTACCTTTACCGGGTGGTTGAGCGTGTTTTTTAAGCGGTAACGCAGCCAATAGGTATTGATATCATAGTTGATTCCCTTGGTGTGGCTGGTGTTGTAATGAAACTTTGAGGGATATTGAGCAGAGCTTACCTGGCCGATGGTTAGCGTACCGGATGGGTCTTCCAGCAATTGCCAGTATTTATCAGGTATCACCTGTTGTACAGCAGTGTCCGCCGTAATTTCAAAAACCGGCGGCTGGTTATCCTGCGCTTTTGAAGCATAAGCTATTACAACAAAAAATATAATCAACAGATAATATTTCATCATTTAGGCGAATTCCGTATCGGCTTTAAAAAGATATGGGTAATGTAATAATAAATATAGAATATTCATTTACAACGCTTTCAATATTTATACTCCCCCCATGCCCCTTTACCACCATATCATAAGTTAAGCTCAAACCCAATCCCGTGCCTTCGCCCGTAGGTTTGGTGGTGAAGAATGGCTGCATGATCTTTTCTTTAATAGCGTCGGGGATGCCAATGCCGTTATCTTTTACTTTGATGATAACCTGGCCGTTTTCTGTTGATGTTGTTACGGATACTTCCGGCCTATAATCAGGTCCGGCAGTTTTCATTTTTTGGTTTACCGCATAAAACGAGTTGTTGAACAAGTTGAGCAGCACCCGGCCAATGTCCTGGGGAATGACATTTATCAGCGGGAGTTTAGGATCGAAATTGGTTACCGTTTCAGTATTGAAGCTTTTGTCCTTTGATCGTAATCCATGATAAGACAGGCGCATAAATTCATCTGCCAAAGCGTTGATATTGGTTAGCGCCTTTTCCCCGCCGTTGGTACGTGAATGCTGCAGCATACCTTTTACAATGCTGTCCGCCCGTTTACCATGCATGTTTATTTTCTTAGAATTTTCTTTGATGTCAAGGGCTATGGCTTTTACTTCTGATAGATCGCCTTTCTCAATTTCTTGTTCCATCTCCCCGATCAGCTCCGCATTCACCTCCGAAAAATTATTGACGAAGTTGAGCGGGTTTTGTATCTCGTGAGCGATGCCGGCGGTGAGTTCCCCAAGCGAAGCCATCTTTTCCGATTGAATAAGCTGGGTTTGGGTGGCTTTCAAATTGGCAAGCGTTGTTCGTATTTCAGTGGTTTGCCGGTTTACTTCTTCCTCTAAAACTTTTTGACGGTTTAAAGCCTCCTGTTTTTTCTCTTCGGATAATTGAACCACCTGCAACGCACTTTGCCGCACTTCTTTTATTATTTCTTTAAAACGCATGGCCACGTATACCAGCATGGAAAGCGGAAAGGAGAGTAAAAAACCTGTTTGTAAATAGTAAATGTAGTCAGGCGGACGGCCACCCCGCGCTAAGAAAAAGGCCAGCTGCGATACGATGATAAAGACCACTGAAGACAATAACCCGGCCACGATGCACCATTGTGCGCCACGCGTTTTGCGCCATGACGACACGATATAATAAATGCAAACGATCACCAAAAAAAGGTCGGCTAAAGCCAGGGGAATGAAGCCGGCATCAGGAAGGACACAATTGATCAGGCTATAAACGCCAACGACAATCAGCAGGATTTTAAATTTTCGAGACAATGCCCGTTTAAGGATATTGGCCACGATTATTGGCATGGTTATCAATATAAGTTGGATAAGTAAATAGATGGCCATTGATTCAAGTAAAGAATCAAAATAGGAGATATCGCCTAAGTTGGTACGTATGGAAAAATAGGCGGCCAGCGCGAAAAAAGTGGAACAGGCAGCAATGAGGCGAAGCTCTTTTTCGGCAGGGTTCTGAACGGATAACAGCCAGAATAAAAGGCTCAGAATTGCGCATGCCGATGCCCATATGGTAGAAAAAATGCGGCCCCTGGCAGTGGTGTCTGACAAAAGCGTATAGCATTTTGGACCGGCCAAATTCAGCATAACATTTAGCGGCAATGCTTCCGCCTTTAATTGCCGCGGCGGCAGCGGACTCAGATGGTCAACAAAATGCACGGCTATAGTATATTCGACACCCGTTTTCAAATTAATGTTTCGTGGCCAATAATTTGCAGGTACTTTGTTTTCAACATATGGCTTGCCATTTTGACCAGTATTGCCATAGGATAATAGATGCTTTCCGTCAATATAGATGTCGGCTGCCGCCCACGATATCCACCGCAGCGCCAGCTGCTGCCCGGCCAGTGTTTTATCGAGCTTAATTTTTATCCGGAACCAACCGTCTACCTTGCCGGTTTTATCGGCATATTTTGCTGAAATATCTGCCGGCCTTAATTTTTTCCAGCCGCTGGTATTTATGTCTTTTGCTGCCCAGGCGGTATCGCTCCCTTGTTTAAATATCCAACTGTCCAAAGGGGCCAGGTACGCATTGTCAAGCGGCTTGTTGAACATCGCAGCTGTTATGGTCACCGACAAATCCTGCGCGGAGCCGAAAACCGGCAATAAAAGCAGTAGTACTAATTTGATGCTGGTTTTCATGTGTTATAAATTGGTAATTGAATAATAAACTCCGACCCTTCCCCCTCTGTACTGTTAACCTGTATACTTCCCCCATGCCCCTTCACCACCATGTCATAAGTTAAGCTTAGCCCCAATCCTGTACCCTCGCCTGTCGGTTTGGTGGTAAAAAATGGCTGCATGATCTTGTCTTTAATAGCATCAGGGATGCCAACGCCATTATCTTTAACTCGAATAATGAATTCTCCATTTACGGTCGTGGTACTTACCGATACTTCCGGCTTATAATCATCCCCGGCTGTTTTCTGCTTTTGATTTACGGCATAAAAAGCATTGTTGAAAAAGTTGAGCATTACCTTCCCTATATCCTGCGGTATAACACTGATTTTTGGCAGGTCAGCATCAAACTGTGTGACCATCACAGCACTAAAGTTTTTGTCTTTTGCCTGGAATCCGTGATAAGCCAGTCTCATGTAGTCATCAGCCAGCGTGTTAATATCTGTCGCCTCTTTTGTGCCGCTGCCTGACTGGCTGTGCTGCAGCATGCCTTTTACTATGGCATCGGCGCGTTTGCCGTGCAGGTTTATCTTCTTCTCATTTTCTTTAATGTCAAGGGCTATGGCTTTTACCTCTGAAAGATCGCCTTTTTCGATCTCCAGTTCCATCTCATCTATCAGCTCGGTATTTACCTCCGAGAAATTATTTACAAAATTCAGCGGGTTTTGTATCTCATGGGCAATCCCCGCAGTCAATTCACCAAGCGAGGCCATTTTTTCGGATTGGATGAGTTGGGTTTGGGTGGTTTTAAGTTGCGACAGGGCAGTTTGCACTTCTTCTTTTTGCCGGTTCAGTACAATATTGGCTTTTTGCTTTTGCCGGTTGTTCCGGTAAAATATGGCTGCCAATAACATAAAAACGGCTATCCCTGCCACTAGCGCGTAAGTGCGTATTTTGGTTTGGATGGCCTCTTTTTCTTTTTCCAGCTCTTGCGCATGGAGCTGCGCCTGGAACGACAGTTTCTGAAAATCTGCCAGGCTTTTTATGGTGGTTTGATAGCTGCTGTCTTTGGCCGTCAACGCGAGGCCCTGGTATTTGTAGGCGCTATCCGTTTGCCCGGCCAGTTTATAGCTTTGATACAGGTTGGCATAAGCATCGCCCAGGTTTTCAGAACGCATAGAATGTAAAATTTCCAGGTTTTTTTTGGCATAATAAAGGCTGGAGTCCTTTTGCTTTTCGGCAAGATAAACGCGGGTCAGGTCGTTATAACAATAACTGACACCTGTCAGGTTTTTTTGTTCGATATCTGCATTTGCTCCTTTATGAAAGTATTTAACGGCGAGGTTTTTATTTCCTTTTTCTAAATAAATATCCCCCAGGGCTGCAAAAACAGCACCGTGGTATTTTCTATCACTGTAATCCCGATCCTCGTTTTGTGTGAATATCCGTTCAGCATTCAATTCAAATACCAACGCCGAATCTAACCGGTGACGGTCTAAGTAAATATTGCCAAGATCCAAATTTACCATACCCAGTAACTCCGGGTTGCCGGTTTCCACTGCAAGCTGTTTAGTTATGTTAAATTGAATCAATGCCTTGTCAACATTGCTTGTAGCGCCCATTAATTGGGAAAGGTGATAGTGAATATCTGAAAGTACAGCAAGCCGGTTTTTATGCGGCGTGAGTTTTTTAAACTCATAGTTTGTACACCATGTTGTTTTTTCGTTTCCGGGGTCTTCTGCCAGGTCAAGCGCTTGCTGTATACATTGCAGGGATTCAGGGTATCTGCGTAAAGCCATTAAACTGTAACCTTTTCCCACTAAGGCTGAAGCTTCGGCAAGTGACTGCCTGCTTTTTTTGGCTATTTTTAAGGCCAGGTCATAGTAGTAAACGCAGGTGTCCCAGTTTGATTCCTCAGTTACCCTGCCAATATGAAGTGTCGTGAAATAACGGGCAGAGTCAGTACGTGCATTTTTTAGCGCTTTGTGCAGGCTATCAACTGTGCTTTGCTGCGCCATGCCTAAAATTGGGACGAACACGAGAAATAGTATTTTGATGTATTTTCTCATTCCGTTAGTTTATTGGCAGTGAAATAATAAACTCCGATCCTTCCCCTTCCGCACTGTTAACCTGTATACTCCCCCCATGCCCCTTCACCACCATATCATAAGTTAATGATAAACCCAGGCCCGTTCCCTCGCCTGTTGGTTTGGTGGTAAAAAAAGGCTGCATGATCTTATCTTTAATAGCATCAGGGATGCCGGTACCGTTATCTTTTACTTTGATAATAACATGGCCGTTTCCTGTTGATGTAGTTACTGATACTTCCGGCTTATAACCCGACCCGGCAGTTTTCATTTTTTGGTTTACCGCATAAAAGGCGTTGTTGAACAGGTTAAGTAATACGCGGCCAATATCCTGCGGGATAACGTTTATTTTTGGCAGGTTACGGTCAAGCATAGTGATTATATCAGCATTGAACGATTTATCCTTTGACCGCAAGCCATGATAGGAGAGGCGTAAATACTCATCTGCAATAACATTTAAATCTGTCGGCTCTTTTTGTCCGCTGCTGCTGCGGCTGTGCTCCAGCATGCCTTTTACAATGCTATCGGCCCGTTTACCGTGGTGGTTTATTTTATCCTCATTTTGTCCAATATCGTCAGCAATGGCCAACGCTTCTTCTACATTGCCGCCTTTCAACTCCGCTTTTAATTCATCTATCATCTCCCGGTTCACCTCCGAAAAATTATTTACAAAATTTAACGGGTTTTGGATCTCGTGCGCAATACCTGCCGTTAATTCGCCTAGCGATGCCATTTTTTCGGACTGGATGAGTTGGGTTTGGGTGGTTTTCAACTCTCTAAATGCTTTGTGAAGGTTGTCCCGTTGGGATTCTATTTCTTCCTTTTGCTCATTCAGTAAATGATTGGCTTTTTGCTTTTGGCGGTTATTGCGCCAAAAAACAAAGGCAAGCACGATCAGAAATGCGATTACCGCCGTCAGCAGATACATCCTTAAATTAGTTTGGTAAGCTTGTTTTTGTGCCGCTATTTCCTGTTCCCGCTGCTGGTCGGTAAATGCCATTTCCTGTGCCCGCTCATTCTTACTTATACTGTACATACTATCACGGGCAGCGTAATAAATATTAGTATACTTTATTGTGCTATCGGCGTTACGGCCTTTGTACAACTGAATTAATAAATGAGCCGGATCTATTTTATCGATAAGCGATCTCTTCTCTGAAAGCCGGAAAGCTTTTTTTGCATAAAATATCCCGGAGTCTGGCTTACCATGCAGTTGATAGTAGGATGCGAGTTCAGTCGAAGCGAAAATCAATTCGATAGTGTCCCGTTTTATATTGGCTATAGTTGCCCCTGCCTTATAATATTTGAGCTTTAGCTTATCATTTGTTTCAATGTCACCAAGCCGCACCAGGCTGCGGGAATTCAGCACCGGAACATTTTTGCGAACTGAAAATTCAAAACATTTTAGCTCAAAATACAGCGCCGAATCTTTTTTGTTTTCTTCATTAGCTAAATAGGCTAAATTATCTAATGCATAAGCATAATAAAGGTCCTGTCCGCCAGCGTGTGTGTAAGGTAAAGACTTTTGCCAATAGAATTTCTGTAAACTTATATTAACAGGATAATAACAAGACGCTAAATTGCCGTATGCGATCCCGATCGCCTGGCCGTTCCCGGTTTTTTCAGCCATTTTTAAAGCCGCAAAATCCATTTTCAGGCCTTCTGTATTTTCTCCATTGTCATAAAAATTAAAACCCAACTCCGCTGATACAACAGCTTCAATTATGCGGTCATTATTTTTCCTGGCCCAATCCAATATCTTGTAGTGATATTTTAATCCTTGTTTCGAGTTTTGGACTCCGTAACCAATAATTTCATAAATAAGCCTGATCCGTTCCGTTGGGGATTTGGCGAAAGGCAGCTGCTCAAACAGGCTATCGCGGTTAGGCGACATCATATTCCTGGTGTTGTTTTTAGGCGAAAGGGCGACCCGGATCAGGCTATCTACATTGATTTTTTGCTGTCCCAAAGAAAGCATCGGGATCAAAAAAAGAAATATTATCTGTAGTGGTCTTTTCATTTTTATCCCGTTAGGTAATTGGTAATTGAATAATAAACTCAGCTCCCTCGCCCTCCACACTATTTACCTTTATACTCCCCCCATGCCCCTTCACCACCATATCATACGTTAAGCTTAAGCCTAACCCTGTCCCTTCACCGGTCGGCTTAGTTGTAAAAAACGGCTGCATGATCTTGTCTTTGACAGCATCGGGGATACCCACACCATTATCTTTTACCTTAACAGCCACCTGGCCGTTTTCGAGGGAGGTACTTACCGATACTTCCGGTTTATACCCTTCACCTGATTTTTTCTGCTTTTGGTTAACCGCATAAAAAGCGTTGTTAAACAGGTTGAGCATTACGCGACCAATATCCCGGGGGATCACGTTTATTTGCGGTAGTTTTTCGTCAAATTGCTTTACCATCTCTGCGTTGAATGACTTGTCTTTGGAGCGCAAACCATGGTAGGAGAGTCGCAAATATTCATCCGCCAGCGAATTGATATTCGTCGGTTCCTTGGCCCCACTGCCCGACTGGCTATGCTGCAGCATGCCTTTTACAATGGCGTCGGCGCGCTTGCCGTGCAGGTTTATTTTTTGTTCGTTCCCTATCAGGTCATCTGCAATTGCGCTTACTTCCTCATAATTTTTTGCTGATATTTCCTGCTTTAGTTCCGCAAGTAACTCGGTATTTACTTCCGAAAAGTTGTTGACAAAGTTCAAAGGGTTCTGTATTTCATGGGCAATACCTGCCGTAAGTTCACCCAATGAGGCCATTTTTTCGGATTGAATGAGTTGGGTTTGGGTAGTTTTTAATTCACCTAATGTGTTTTGTATTTCTTCCTTTTGCTGCTGTAAAAGCTGATTCGCCTTTTTTCGCTGATTACCATTTCTCCAGAAAATAAAAGATAGCACCAACACGACTGCTAAACCCGCGATAAGCGAATACATCCGTACGCTTGCACGGTACTGCTCTCGTGCGGCAGCTATGTCGGCCTTGTGCTGTCTTTCATCAAAATCCAGCGAAAGCAGCTGTTTTACTTTGTCCTGGCTGTATAGGCTATCCTTTGCTTCAGTTGTTATCCTGTAGTATTTATAAGCTTCAGGCAAATTATTGTCCTCGTCATAATATTTGTACAGTACCATGCCTGCATTCAGTACATCCTGTTCAAACTTTCCTGCAACAGCCACATCTATTGCTTTACGTGCAAAGTATTCAGCTGAATCCTGTTGCTTGTGCTGATGATACAGCTTCGCTGTGCCCAGGTAAGCGCCGCTCAAATTATCCATATCGCTGTTTGAAATGCAAAAAGAAACAGCAGATCTGAAATATTTAAGGGCAAGTTGTTTATTGCCTTTTAGGGCTGCTACCTCGCCGAGGTCGCGCAAAAGGTTCCCCATAAATTCATTTGCAACATCCTTGTTTTTGATCTTGGCTACCCCCTTAGAAGCCAGGTCGAAGTAGTAGTCTGCTGAATCAACTCTTTTCTGTAATAGGTATGTCTCGCCCAGATTTAGAAATACAATGAATTGCGAACGATACTCCCTGGTGCCGGACTTATGTGATAAGCTATAAGCATATAATTGCTTTTTGGCAATGTATAAATAAGAGAGCGCACTTTTGTAATCCTGCTTTTCGATGTAAGTGGAACCGATATTATTATTTACAGTTTGTGCACCATAAAAATCGTTTATACTTTCATAGGTACGCAAGGCCCTGAAATAGTACTGCATAGATTTTACATAGTCGCCCAGGTTACCATACGCATCCGCCATTCTTTTAAGCGCAAATCCTTTTGCACTTGCCCAATTATTTTTTTCAGCAATATCGTATCCTTTTTGCGCAAAAATGATCCCCGAATCCGGGTACGACAAGAAATAATGCCGGCTCAGGGTTACCAACGCAACAAACCGGGCAGTATCGGTATTTGCCGTTTTTAGCGCCACCAACAACGTATCGCTTTTTTTGTGTTGTGCATTTGCGGTAAAAAAAGTAAAAAGTGAAAGGCTGACTATAAGAATTTTTTTCATTTGTTTGATCAATTAAAGAGGTAATTTAATAATAAACTCCGATCCTTCCCCCTCAACACTGTTAACTTGTATACTCCCCCCATGCCCCTTCACCACCATATCATAAGTTAAAGATAAACCCAATCCCGTGCCTTCGCCAGTTGGTTTGGTTGTAAAAAAGGGTTGCATGATCTTTTCTTTAATAGCATCTGGGATTCCAACCCCGTTATCTTTTATCTTGATGATAACCTGGCCATTTTCAGTTAAAGTAGTTACCGATACTTCCGGCTTGTAATCGGCGCCCGCTGTTTTTTGTTTTTGGTTTACGGCGTAAAAGGCATTGTTGAAAAGGTTGAGCATTACTTTCCCTATATCCTGCGGTATCACATTGATCTTTGGCAGGTCAGCATCAAAATGTGTGACCATTGAGGCGCTAAAGTTTTTGTCTTTTGCCTGGAGCCCGTGATAGGCCAGCCTTAAGTAGTCATCGGCCAGCGCGTTAATATCGGTCGTCTCTTTTGCGCCGCTGCCCGACTGGCTGTGCTGCAGCATGCCTTTTACAATGGCATCTGCACGTTTGCCGTGCATATTTATTTTCTTTTCGTTTTCCTTAATGTCAAGGGCTATGGCTTTTACTTCTGATAGGTCGCCTTTTTCTATCTCTTGCTCCATTTCATCGATCAACTCGGTATTCACTTCCGAGAAGTTATTGACGAAGTTTAATGGGTTTTGTATCTCATGCGCTATACCGGCCGTCAACTCACCCAGCGAAGCCATTTTTTCGGACTGGATGAGCTGCGTTTGCGTGGATTTAAGTTCGGCTAACGTTTTTTGAATTTTCTCGTTCGCCTTTTGTTTATGCTGGTTATTACGCCATAAAATGCCTGCCAGAATTATAAAAACAGTAACAATGGCCAGCAGGCTATACATTTTTATTCTGTTGCGGTATTGGTCCTGCTGTTCAAGGATCGCCTGCTGACGCATTTGTTCATCAAAAGCAAAATTTTCCATCTGCTTTATTTTTTCCTTGCTGAAAGCGCTGTCTTTCGCAGCGAGCATTATATCCTGGTACTTTAGAGCGCTGTCGGGAAGGTGCTCAGCTCTGTATAACTCAGTCAGCATCCGGCTTGCATCAATAAGCGTTTCGGATAAGGAAGACTTTGAGCTGATCGCAATTGCTTTACTCGCATAAAAAACGGATGAATCTCTGTCGCCTTTCATTTTGTAAGCACTGGCCAGGTAATTATAGCCCTGTGCCGTATCCAGCTTATGTCCTGCATGTCTGATGCCCATCTTATAGTACTGAATAGCTTTTCCCGGATCTCCTTTTTTTTCATATACCTGCCCTAAATATAAATAGGGCACAGACCAATGCTCCTTTTGTTTCAGATCGTCCTGGTGAGATTGCTCCAGATACTTATATGCTGAATCCAAATTACTTAAGTGAACATACGCCTCGCCAATAAAACCTGTTATTAATAAATGACTAGCTTTAAAGAACCTGGCATTTGATTTTGCCTGGTACCAATAGGCGAGGGCATTTTTATAGTCACCGGCATCGTAATAGCTGGCTCCTATAGCACGGTTAGCTCCGGCGACTTGCAATGCGTCATTCGAATTCTGCGCAAGTTTCATCATTCGAAACCCCAGCTGAAGAGATTCAGAATGATCGCCTTTGGTTCCCAGCGCATTAGCGGCAGCATCCATCAACGCTAATTGTCCTTTTAAAAAATCCAGTTTTTGCGCCAGTTTTAAACCAGGAACATAGTATAATAATGCACTATCCGGGTACGACCATACATATTGCCAGCTTAATTCACGATACAGATTTACCTTATTGGTATCTTCTTTGGCAGTTGCCAATAAATGTTTCAGGCTATTTATAGCATGCTTGTACTGCGC
>Ga0206978_1019_pt2 | contig 20558 bp, 22 predicted proteins | sample Alteio_BWMinCont_21_FD_153477 | JGI IMG/M metagenome (GOLD analysis project Ga0206978, IMG submission 153477) | Enriched cells from forest soil in Barre Woods Harvard Forest LTER site, Petersham, Massachusetts, United States -... | ecosystem: Environmental > Terrestrial > Soil > Temperate forest >...
TGGGTTCGTATCGCGTCGTACCGTGCACGCCGTCAGCCTGTAAGTCCTGAATTAGCTGCGTGCCAGACGCTTTGTCCTCGACCAGAATGTTCTTGGACTTGTAGAGGTCCGCTTGCTGTTTCACCGCGCGCCTGAGATCGGGGTAGTCCAAACGCTTACGCAGAACATGGAGCAAATAGAGGTGCTCCTTCAATATGCCCCATGTGGTGCACACACTGTAGTCGCTCAACTCCGTACTCTTATTCGCCGTGTCCCAACTTTGAAAAACTAAAGAGAACTCCCGCGGCTGTTCCTCCGACCGATACGTCTTGAACCATTGAGTTTTGATCAAACCTCCGCCGGCGAAGTTGTATTCGCCCTGAATCTCCCGCATGACGGCCAGCAAATCGAGAGGCTCTCGGTTAGGCTGCAAAGCCTCCCCTTCCCGCCGCGTAAAGATTTTTTTTCCGTAAGGCGTATCGATGTTATAGGTCTCGCTTTGTTCCGCAATTGCGGGAAACCTCAGAACCTTCCAGTTCCCTTCTCTGAGGACATGGCCGACTAAATCATCTTCATGCAGGCGCTGATGATCAAAATGATGCACCCGCTGCGCTTATCATTCAGACGGCTGATGAGCGTGTGGTCATACCAATCGTTTACTGCTTTACGTTGCGTTTCGGACAAGGCTTCGTCCGGTTTGAGCGGATCGTCGATAATCATGAAAGCGGCCCCTCGACCGGTCAAGACACCCCCTACCGATGTGGATAAACGAAAGCCTTTCTCCGTGGTCATAAAGTCACTTAAGGATTGCCTACGATTGGCCAGACGAACCCGTGGAAACAGGCTCCCATACCAATCTGCCGTCATCAACGCCCGACAATCCCCCGCCAACTTATCGGCAAGATCCTGGCCATAGCTCGCACAGATTATTTGAGTACTTGGATCGTGGCCGACCAACCAGGCCGGAAAAACTACAGAGGCACAGTGCGACTTTAGCGAGCGCGGGGGGACATTGATGACCAAGCGCTTGGTTTCACCGCGGCGGCACCTCTCCAGCTCAGCGGCAATTACCTCGATGTGCCAGTTGGGCAGGTACGCGGTCTGAGGGTTGAGCTCATAGAAGCTCCTCTCGATAAACGCATACAGATCCTGTCGCAAAACGGTTGCGTATTCACGAGCGGTTAGACTCACGTCAGTCCCCTTTCACCCTTCTTTCAAGCCGCTCTAAGATTCCCGCCATGACCTTCTGGTCCGGCTCACTCGTCGCGGGGCTTTGCGCTTGGGACTCACCTAAGCGCTGCTCGGCAGAAGAGACTGCCGCCATTAACTGTCGTAGAGCTGCCAAGTCACCCGACGCTGCTTGATTCACCAGTTGCTTTACTGCAGCCTGCATCTTGGTAATGGTCTTGCGCTGTCCATTCTCATTGATCACGACTGGCTCTCGAACCGTTCGATCCAGAATCGTCGCTACGTTCAGCGTACCCCTGGGGCGACCCTTGGGATTTCCTGAGCGTCCCTTTTGAAATTGAGTTCTCTTTGGTGGCTTGCGGTAACCAACTTCATAGTTACGACCGTCGTTGGCGTTACTCACAAGTTGCCTCCTTCTCAAGTTCGTTGAAACTTCGTCCGTTCCCCGCGTGATGTGCGGAACTGCCAGTAAAGGCCTGCCACCTTCGAATGGCCGTGTCGACATGAGCGGGGTCGAGCTCCAGGCCACAGCAGATCCTTCCGGTCCGCTCGGCGGCGATCACGGTCGTGCCGCTTCCCAAGAATGGGTCGAGTACGAGATCGCCCCTGGCGGAGCAATCCATGATGGCATCCGCGACCATGGCGACTGGTTTGACCGTCGGGTGGAGCGCAAGCAAGTCCCCCTCGCTTGACGATCGCGAAAAGGAGTTCGCTCCTGGGTAGTGCCAGACGTTGCTGCGCGACCGGCCGAACTGCCCGAGCTGGATATTGTTGCGATGCGAGTTCTTGAAGTGCTTGAAGACGAACACGAGTTCATGCTGACTGCGATACAACGATCCCATCCCGGCGTTGTCTTTTACCCATACGCAGACATTTTTGAGTCTGGAATAAGAACGCTGCCCCGCCAAAACCAGCTCTTTCATATGGCGCCAATCCATGCACACGTAATGCAAGCTTCCCTGTCGGCTGTACATGGCAACCAGGGAAAGGCTGTCGGTCAGGAATTTTGTGAAATCGGCCTCGCTCATTTCGCCCGAAGCCATGACAAATTCGCGGTGCTGGGTCCTCCCGTTCCCGCTGGCATGGCCATTAATCCGAACGTTGTAGGGCGGGTCGGTAAAAACCACGTGCGCACGACCATCACCCATCAGCAACTTGTAGCTCTTGTTAGACAGCGCATCTCCGCACACAACCCGGTGCTTCTCTAGTTGCCAGAGATCGCCGAAGCGGCTCACTTGGATGGGAGAAGGCTCAGGAAGAGCATCGGCTGAATCCGCATTCCCTTCAGGAGCGGGGCTGAGATTCTCGATCATGAGGTCGATTTCACCCATTTCGAAACCGGTGGCTTCGAGGCTGAAGTCGATCTCCGCTTCCGAAAGAATCCTCAACTGTTCACCCAGGAGCCGAGTGTCCCAATCGGCGTTCTCCGTCAGCCGGTTGTCGGCGATCACGAAGGCCCGGATCTGGTGCTCGGACAGGTGTTCTAGTCGAATCGTCGGTACCTCGGTGATGCCGAGTAGGCTGCAAGCCTGCACGCGGCCATGGCCGGCAATGACCCGCGATCGAGCATCAACCAGAACCGGCACGTTGAAGCCAAAACTTCGGATGCTCCCGGCAATCTGACGAAGCTGCTTGCTGTTATGTATACGGGGATTCTGCGGGTCAAGCCGTAGTGAGCCGACTGGCACGTACTCAATTGATAGCGTCTCGTGAGCCATGTCCTTCCTCCCATTAAATTGACTACGGCTCAGCCTCACCCCAGGAATTTTCGCTGGCACTCCGAATCGAGGTCCGAACCGGAGAGTTGTCGTATCGATAACCGGCTCTTGCGTCGTCGGACTTTCGCGACGGTGGCTGCGATCTCTGGTGGGAGAGTTCGCTTGACTGTTCGCCCGATGAGAGCGGCAATGGGTGGCGTCAAGGAGGATGGAATGAGTGCCGACATCTCACAGGAAATCGCCCAATTGCCCGGTTTATCCCGTCAGCAACTGCTCGATCTCTGGAATGTGTTGTACGACAGGAACGCACCACCCGGAATCCGCCGCGAGTTGATGGTTCCCTTCCTCGCTTACCGATTACAAGAAAAGGCGTACGGAGGCCTTAAGCCTGCCACACGCACCAAGCTCTTACGTATCGCTCATGCCCTGGAAAAAGCTCCTTCCAAAGATCAATTGATCCTGCAGCCAGGAACCAAACCTGGAACCCGTATTTTTCGCCAGTGGCGCGGCGAATCACACGAGGTTCTGGTAACTGAATCCGGTTACGAATACCGGGGAACCAAATATGAAGGCCTCTCAGGGATTGCGCGCAAGATCACCGGCACTCGTTGGTCTGGCCCAGCCTTCTTCGGGTTAAAACAAGGAAGCCCTGCTCAGGATCGCACGGATGACTAAGCCTCATATTCACTGTGCCGTCTACACGCGCAAGTCCTCGGAAGAGGGGCTGGAACAGTCCTTCAACTCGCTCGAAGCACAGCGCGAGGCCTGTATCGCCTACATCAGCAGCCAGAAGCACGAAGGCTGGGTGCTTGCCAAAGATCATTATGACGATGGCGGCTTTTCCGGCGGTTCGATGGAGCGGCCCGCCCTCAAGCGGCTACTCAGTGACATCTCGGCAGGCAATGTGCAAACGGTCATCGTATATAAGGTTGACCGCCTGACTCGTTCCCTCGCCGACTTTGCCAAGATCATCGAGGTGTTCGACTCACATAACGCCAGCTTCGTGTCTGTCACCCAGCAGTTCAATACAACCACGTCGATGGGCCGACTGACCCTGAACGTGCTCTTGTCCTTCGCCCAGTTTGAACGGGAACTGACGGGCGAGAGAATTCGGGATAAGGTCGCCGCCTCGAAGAAAAAAGGCATGTGGATGGGAGGCGTCGTCCCTCTGGGTTACGACTGTGCTGACCATCTTCTCATCGTCAACCAGTCGGAAGCCGAGACGGTTCGGGACATCTTCCAGCAATACGTACGCCTCGGCAGCGTCAAGAAGCTCAAAGACTATCTGGACCGGAAGGAGATACGCAGCAAGACTCGCACTAGCAGCGCTGGGCGAACTTCAGGGGGTAAGACATTCTCACGGGGAGCTCCCTATCACCTGCTAAACAATCGCGTTTACATTGGCGAGATCGTCCATCAGAGGCAGTCTTATCCCGGCCAGCACGAAGCTATCGTGCCGCGACAGCTTTGGGACCAGGTCGCAGCGCAGCTCGCAGCAAACAACCAGGCGCATCGGAGTAAAAAATCGTTTTCGACACCGAGCTTGCTTAGCGGCATTGTTTTTGACCCTAAGGGTGTCCGTTTCACGCCGACCCATGCCGTCAAGAACGGGAAACGCTATCGCTACTACACCTCGCAGGCCGCCATCCAGCGGACGGGGAGAGGGCCCGTAGTCACTCGATTCCCGGCGCAAGAACTCGAAACCTTAGTCACCTCTCAAATCCTTCTGTTGCTCGAATCTCCCGACAAATGCACAGCCAGCCTAGAGAATAGTCCAGAGATAGATCTCACGGCTGAACGCGCTCTGGATATTGCCAAGCACTGGTATCAGCTTCAAATCTCCGAACAGCATGAGTTCGTCAGGAGCGTCGTGACACGGGTTGTGGTAGGCCAAACCACGGTCTGGATCGAGGTGGATAGACAAAACCTGGCGGAAACCTTGCTGGGACACAAGCCCGAGTTCAGTGCTGCTGCAGACGTACAAAAGCCTAACACCGTAAAGCTGACAGCTGACTTTCAGCCCCTTCGCCGAGGAGGTGAACTTCGTCTGGGAGCGCCAAAAAGCTCCGCTTCCGAAGGAACTCCAATTCCCTCTTTGGTAAAGGCCGTTGCACGCGCCCACGACTGGTATGAGCGGATCACTTCTGGTGAAGTCGGCACGGTGGGGCAGCTTGCCCGGGAAACGGGTCTGCCCTCAACTTACATCAAGCGCATTCTCGCCTGCGCTCAGCTCTCACCGCAGATGACCGAAATAATCTTATCGGGGAGACACCGACCCAACCTGACACTGCAAGAACTTTTGCAGAATTCCCCAATCGATTGGAAAGAACAGAAGCAAGGCTTCCTTCCCGCGCGATAACAGAAAAGTCCTACGGACTCGCAGGCGAGCCGCAGCTCGATTCTCCAAATCGGCTGAATTGCCCAAAAACATATGATTTGTGCGCGCCAAATCCGTTATCGAGAACTGTCTCATCCTCGGACATTGACCTGACCGGGGGCCGGTCTGTGGGGCAATCAATTCCGTCGATTGGTGAGGTTTTTCGGTGCCCGCCGGTTCGATCTCCAGGCATTTACGCCGGCCATTTTTTCCGTGTAGCGTTCTGTGGTTGGCTTTGACTCACGAAATGCCAATTTCGCGGAAAAGGCAAGACTGGATGGCGGAGGTGGCAGTCTGGTGCGAAACGCTCTCCCCCATAAATTCCCTACTATCAGGGAAAAATACAGGGAATTTGCACGGATTCGCTGTGCTTTTGCCATCTCCGCCGAGGTAAATGTACCACTTAGTTGAACTGCAGTGAAAATCGAACAGGGAATTTAAGCCGCAGTATCAGGGAATAGCGTCCATAAAATTGGCGTTTTAAGTTCCATCCAAAAGCCATTCGATCTCCGCCGCTCTGAGTGGTGTTGGCGGACCATCCCCTTTCCTGCGGACCGCACCTTGCGCCTCCTGCTTTGTCCGTTCAACAACGGTTTCCTCTTCCATTGGAATAAGTCCGTCGCTAGCATCCGGCCGCAACAAAATCACCGGAGGCGCACATTGAAAAATACATGGCTGGGGGCCAAAGCCAAACTCCATCAAGTCATGCGCTGGCGAAAGTCGGAAATTCGCTTCTGTAAAGCTCTCTCGAAAAGACGTATGAGCTTCACGATCAATGTCAGCGATGCGAGGTACCAAACGACCACTCAGGAGGTCAGATGAAACAACCACTCGCACTCGTCTACCAGCCGGTGGGCGCCTTGACGGTATTTTCCTCAAACGCGAGGACGCACACCAAACACCAGATCCGTCAAATAGCCGACAGCATCCGCGCCTTTGGCTTTACGAATCCCATCCTCCTTGATGCCGACAATAGGATTGTTGCCGGACATGGCCGAGTGGAGGCGGCGAAGCTCTTGGGGATGACTGAAGTGCCTACGATTCGACTCGACGATCTGGGACCGGATCAGATTAGCGCATACGTTATTGCGGATAATCGGCTAGCAGAGAACGCTGGCTGGGATAAATCGATCCTTGCCATCGAGCTCCAACACCTGCTGACTATCAGGGCCGACTTCGATGTGACCATCACCGGATTTGAGGTCGGCGAAATCGACCTCATTGTAGAAGAAGCAAATCACAAACCGGATACTGATGATGTTTTTGCAGGACCGGACATAGGAGTGGCTGTCACACAATTCAACGACCTGTGGATGCTCGGCAAACACCGGATCCTTTGTGGCAATTCCCTCGCAAAGGCCTCCTATGACGCTCTGATGGGCCGCCTACGCGCCGAGATCGTGTTCTCAGATCCGCCCTACAACCTTGTGATCGACGGCAATGTCTCCGGAAAAGGTGCAGTACATCACCGAGAGTTTGCGATGGCTTCGGGAGACCTGACCGAAGCTGAATTCATAGCGTTTCTCACAAGAACCTTCGGTCATCTGGCCCGATATAGCCGGAGCGGATCCGTACATTTTATCTGCATGGACTGGCGCCACATGGGCGAAATTTGTGCCGCGGGAAAGGAGGTCTACGGCGAACTTCTGAACGTCTGTGTCTGGGTGAAAGATAACGCGGGAATGGGCTCGTTTTATCGCTCTCGCCATGAGCTCGTTTTTGTGTACCGCAATGGCAAAGGCCCACACAGAAACAACGTGCAATTGGGCCGCTTCGGTCGCAACCGCACAAACGTTTGGGAATACGCAGGCGCGAACACTTTTTCGAAGCAGGGCGACGAACGCAATCTATTAGCGCTGCATCCGACCGTCAAACCTGCAGCGTTGATCGCTGATGCCTTGCTGGACTGTTCGGCTCGCGGTGAAGTTGTGCTCGATCCGTTCCTCGGTTCCGGTAGCACGCTAATCGCATCCGAGCGAGTCGGGCGCCTCTGCTATGGCATTGAGATCGACCCCCTCTATGTCGACGTCGCAATCCGCCGCTGGCAAAAACACACGGGCGATCATGCCATTCATTCCGTGACCGGGAAGTCTTTCGATGAAATCGCTGGGGCTTCGGAGGTTAACCATGGCTGATTACGTTGTCGGCTATGGCAGACCTCCCAAACGGACCCAATTTGCGCAAGGCCAATCCGGAAATCCTAACGGCCGCCCCAAAGGTTCACAGAACCTTGCTTCTGTGCTCCTCAAGACGATGCGGCAGCGTATTAAGGTCACGGAGAATGGGCGGGTCCGATACATCACGAAACTGGAGGCAGTGATTGTTCAGCTGGTGAATAAGGCGCTTGGGGGAGACGTAAGTGCCATTCATGAACTGCGTTACTGGGTTCAGTTCTTAGAGGAATCCATACAGCCTGGGTCTCAGGCGGCAGTCACGCACGAAAGCGACGAGTCGGTGCTGGCTACGGCGTTGGAACGGATTCGGCAATCGGAAGTTCTGCAGCGGGAGAGCAACACTGAGTCGGCGGACGCAATTTCAATGGATGAGCAAAAGTGAACACGAATTCGAATCGGCGGCTCACATTTTCGGAGTTCCAGGCCTTGCTGCGACTGGATTTGATGACTTTCATCGAGCGCTCGTTCTATGAGCTCAACCCACAGGCCACGTTCGCGAGGAGCCCACATATCGAGGTTCTGGCCACTAAGCTCGCTGCATGCCGCGACGGTAAGATTCGACGTCTAATCGTCTGTCTTCCGCCGCGGATGCTGAAATCGATCGCCGTAAGTGTGGCCTTCCCTGCCTGGCTCCTCGGTCATGATCCTACCAAGCAAATTATCGCGGCCAGCTATGGCCAAGATCTTTCGGATAAGCATGCCCGCGACTGTCGGAGTTTGATGATGAGTGACTTTTACCGGTCGATATTCCCACGCACGCGACTGTCCCCCGAAAAGCAATCCGTAAACGATTTCATGACCACGGCGCACGGCTTCCGAATGTCCACGTCCGTGGGTGGCGTGCTGACAGGGCGCGGAGCCGACATTATTATCCTAGACGACCCGCTCAAACCCGATGACGCCCTGTCGGAGACCAAGCGAACCGGTGCAAATCAATGGTACGACAACACGCTGTTGAGCCGGCTCAATAGCAAAGAAAGCGGTGTCATCATTATCGTGATGCAGAGGGTTCATCAAGATGATCTAGTGGGCCATGTACTGGATCACGGTGACTGGCAGGTTCTATCTCTACCTGCGATTGCCGAAGAGGATGAAGACCATCTGATAGACAGCCCCTTGGGACGTCGGTGGTTCCGGCGCAAAGCAGGTGAAGCCCTGCAGCCAGAACGCGAGTCTCTGGAAACTCTCAAGAACATGCGTCAAAACCTAGGTACGTACAATTTTTCTGCGCAATACCAACAGAATCCCGTCCCGGTCGGCGGCGCAATTGTAAAGACGGAATGGCTGCGATTCTATGAGCCAGAGGAACTGCCGTCAGGGTTCAGTCTGATCGTCCAGAGTTGGGACACGGCATGTAAAGGTGGCGAACTCAACGATTTTAGCGTCTGCACAACGTGGCGAGCGGATTTTGAAAACCATTACCTCATCGACGTATTCCGCAGGCGGCTCGATTATCCTAATTTGAAACGAGCCGTGAAGGAGCAGGCGCAAAAGCACAAAGCTAATATCATAATAATTGAGGATAAAGCGTCGGGAATCCAACTGATCCAGGACCTTCGCGCCGACGGACTCTGTGGCCTCAAACCCTACGATCCTGGTCCCGGCATCGACAAGCAGATGAGACTCTATGCAGTATCCGCGGAATTTGAGAGCGGGCGCGCTCGGCTGCCCCGTACAGCCTCCTGGAGAGACGACTATGTGCGCGAGATTACCGGTTTTCCGGGAACCAAGTACGATGACCAGGTGGACTCAACAACGCAAGCGCTAGAGCTTCTCAAAACAAAAGTGCGATCGAGGCTTGTATTGTCCAGGCTCTAACGGTGGCGAGCGTAGACAAAGCCCCTCAATAGCCAGTTTTCGCGTCAGTTCGCTTGACTGTCTGCCCAACCAGAGCGTCAATGTGCCGAGCTTTGAAGAGGAGACCGTGGACGACATCTCACAGAAACTCGCAGAATTGCCCCATTTATCGCGGCAGCAGCTACTTGATTTATGGCACAAACTCTACCGGAGACCGCCGCTCGGCCTCCGGCGTGAGGTGCTGATTCCCTTCCTCGCCTACCGAATTCAGGAGAATGCTTATGGCGGCCTGAAGCCCTCCACCCGCGCCGAGCTTCGCCGCATTGCCAGGCTCCTCGAACCCTCCGATGGACCAGCCAAGCGGCTCGTGCGGGCGAAAATAAGGTCCGGAACCCGCATTGTTCGTACCTGGCGCGGCGTTGCTCACGAAATCTTTGTCGCGGATTCCGGCTTCGAGTATCAAGGCACGACCTACCGCAGCTTGTCCGGGATCGCACGCAAGATTACCGGGACCCGCTGGTCCGGTCCGGCGTTCTTCGGATTGAACAAACCAGCCTCGCCAGCGAGCCGCTCCGATGGCCAATAAACAGGTTCGCTGTGCGGTCTACACGCGGAAGTCCTCCGAGGAGGGCCTCGAACAATCCTTCAATTCTCTCCATGCCCAGCGAGAGGCCTGCTGCGCATTCATCCAAAGTCAAAAACATGAGGGCTGGACCGTCGTGCCCAACGACTACGACGACGGCGGCTACTCCGGAGGTACCATGGAGCGGCCCGCCCTGCGGCAGCTTTTCCGCGATATTCAGGAACATAGGATCGATACCCTTGTCGTCTACAAAGTCGATCGGCTCACCCGCTCGCTGATTGACTTTTCGAAAATGATCGAGCTTTTCGATGCACACGGGGTGAGCTTCGTGTCGGTGACCCAGCAGTTCAACACCACCACCTCCATGGGCCGCCTGACCCTCAACGTACTCCTCTCATTCGCTCAATTTGAACGGGAAGTTACCGGCGAGCGAATTCGGGATAAGATTGCCGCTTCTAAACGAAAGGGCATGTGGATGGGAGGCGGCGTCCCGCTCGGCTATGATCGGATCAACCATCGCCTTGTCATCAATCAGACCGAGGCCGAAACCCTCCGTGAAATCTTCCGTCAATATCTGCGGCTTGGTTGTGTCAGTAAGCTCAAAGACTATCTCGCTCGGCATCAGATTTCGAGTAAGCTTCGCACCAATGCCCAAGGGCAAACGTCTGGTGGGGTGCCCTATGGCCGCGGAGCGCTCTATCATCTCCTCCGCAACCGGCTCTATATCGGCGAGATAATTCATGGCAGCAACCACTATCCCGGCCAGCACGAACCCATCCTTTCACGAGAACTATGGGATCAGGTTGCAGCACGGCTTGCTGCCAATAACCAGGCTCGTCGCCAGGGCCAATCCGTTTCCACTCCGAGCCTGCTGAGCGGTATCTTATTCGATCCCCGCGGAGTTCGGTTCACGCCCACGCATGCGGTTAAGAACGGAAAGCGATATCGCTACTACACCTCACAGGCTGTTATCCAGCACGGCGACCAACAACCCGAACTCACCCGCCTTCCTGCCCAGGACTTGGAGACATTGATCCTGTCGGAGATCGCTGCGCTATTGACCTCTCCGGAGAGATACCTCGCTGACTTAGATGGGCCTGAGAAAGAGATCGCGGCGGCACGTGCGGCACATCTGGCAAAACATTGGCCAGAACTTGAGACATCGGAACACCAGGATTTCCTCAGAAAGATCGTTCCCCGGGTCGTCATTGGATCTGCAACCGTTTGGATCGATATCGACCGAAGAAAACTGCTCGAGACATTGCTCGATCACGAACCCGAATCCCAACCTAATGCGGGAAAACCACACATCATAAAGTTGAGTTCGGCGTTCCAATCGCTCCATCGTGGCCGCCAGATTCATCTGGTTCCACCCAATGGCCCTGCTGCCGCGGCCACTCCAGTTCCCTCTCTACTCAAGGCAGTCGCGCGCGCCTATCTTTGGTATGAACAAATCATGGCCGGCGAGGTGGAAACCATTCGTGACCTCGCACGAAATTCCGGAGTGACATCCGCCTACGTCACACGAATCCTGCAATTAGGGCTCCTGTCTCCGAGAGTCATCGAGATGGTCCTATCGGGAAAACACCGGCCGAACCTAGTTGTGGCTCAGCTGCTGAATCTACCCGCCGACTGGCCAACGCAGGACCATATGGTTTCTGGTGGGTAAGGAGGAAGCCGTTACGATTGGCCTAGGGTCTCGCCGTCGTTCCAATTAGCAAATCACAATCCTTGCGACCTACTCGAACTCAACCGACGGTTCGATCTCCAGGCATTTACTCCGGGCCAAGCTTCTCCGTGTAGCGTTCTCTGGTCGGCTTTGTCTCACGAAATGCGACTTTCACGGGCAAAAAGGCCGAATCTGTGGCGAACAGAACCGCGGGTTCGAATCCCGTCCTCTCCGCCATCCAGTCGTTGCGTATCATTCTCTATACCACCATAGACCGGAAATAGGGGCTTTGCCGCGCCAAATGCGGCGATTCGCGTCTGCGAAATCAAACCGTCTTTGTCCGTTGGAGGCGGCAAACCGAGTAATAGGCCAGGGTTTCTCTGGTCGTCTACCTGGCAGTTGAGTTTACGTGGTCTGAGCGTCTCATTCTTTGGCACACAAGCGGTGAAGCTGCAGGGTCCCAAAGAATACGTGCTCAGCGTGGCCTTCGCCTCGCCGGCGATGGAGGCCGCTTCCATCGACAAACCGACTCACGAACCGAGAGATGAACGTTCAGCTTGTGGACTTCGGGGAGCTGGCTTTTTGCCGCTTAGGGTGATCGACGCACACATGCTGGGCGAAGGCTTCATCGCGTCGCAAAAGAAACTCCCGCGCCATATTTTCCGGACTTTGGTCGCCTGGAGGGCGCGATGGCCGGAAGAGCCAATTGCAATCGGAACAACCCAGCAAGCCCGACTCTTCGCTCCAAACGAGTTGACGCATGATCACCCGATTCTACCAGTCGGCCGCATTTGGCGAAAACACGTGGATCTGAAGACGCTCGCCGCATCGAAATTCTTTACTGCAGGAGAAAATGACATGGCTGCCGATCGTGATCGATACGACTTCCTCCAGCGTAGCAAGTACCCGGTGAGGCCACCCAGCAACGGTTTCATTTCCTAGGTGTCCCCTTTCGTTCATTCAGCATTCAGGAGGACTGAATGCCTGAGCATGACGAGTGGACAAAGCGCCTTTCAGACGGAAGGATCGTCCGATACACCTACGACGAGATTGTCGAAATTTGCTCGGCGAGCATTGAATTTGTCGGTCGAGGCTTCAAGAGCAGCCGAACTAATATCCGTGGCCCGCTCACCCGGGAACAAGTCGAGGCGCTATTTGTTCGCGAGACCAGGTCGAGGCCACCTACGCAATGACGGTAGGACTACGGATTTCGCCAGAGTTTTTGGCCGAATGTAGGGAAAGTACCGACAAATGGCGGCGCCGGAGCGACGTGTGTAGGTTCGCTTTCCACGGCGCCGCGCACTTCATTGCACCTTAAGGTTATTTGTCAGAGAGTAAGCTGCCGGTTTACCCCGGTGAGGGGCAGTCTCGTTGCATCGGGACGCGCATAACGGCGGGGCTGCCCTTGGGTTATGGCTTCCAACTGTTCGGAAATCTCCTCTTCAAACGCCGCCGCAAGTCGCTTGAATCCACAAAGCCGGAATTGGGCAGTTCAGGGGGCGAACCCGTCTATGTTTTGTTTCTCGACCCAGAGCAGCTCACCTGGAACTTCCAGAGTCCAGTTGTGTCCGCACCACGGGCACAAGATTGTCTCAAGGGTAGGGCATCTTTCCCCGCTCGGTAACGCAACACGACAGGCTTACTGCAACGATTGCAGTGCTCATTTCTCGCGAACGCAGTCTCTGCACTCATGTCGTGGGTACTAAGGTGCAGTCCAGTCCTGCGGCGGAAAGATTACGTGCCAGAATTGTGGATTAGCCAAAGCAAAAAAGACACCGACTTCCGTCCGATCAGCATGGCGCCGGCCGACGTGAGCGACAATACACTCCGCCTCATCGCCGGTGGCTGGGTTCACAAGCTTCAGCCGTTGGCCGTTTTTTTACGGATGCAAAAAGCAGAATGGAGGCTCCGTGTGCACTCACGGAGAACGTATGGGTTTGCTCGTCAAATTGTGAGCCATGCGTACTCTGGCCTGAAACCCTAACAGGAACTCGCATTAATACTCGCTGCGTTCGGCGACGATTCAGAGCGAGCAATTCCTTCTCACGTAGTGGTCCAAGCCAAGTTTCCAGAATTTGAATCTGATCCTGAGCGGTTTCGGAAAACGCTAGACCCATGCCTTTAACCGAAGAAAACCCGACTCTGGCCTGGGCGACAAAGGAATCTGTCCCCCTGCGAATACTTACCCCGAGTTCTGCACCCAGTGGAAATCCACATTCTGTTTCCACGTGACAGCCCTGCAGGCTGATATTAGCGATGTGCGCTTCGATCCGGTTGCCAGACTTAAGTTCGACAATGGCAGCGGAAGCCGTGAACCTATAACGCGGCTGCTTCTTCGTTCGTCGCGCACCAGGATTCACGCTGTTACTGTTTCTGGGGCTACCGGTTTCTTCACCTTCTCTTGCTGCCAGTCAACCGGCGTCACTTCTATACCCACAAGGGCCCTGTCGCTGTCATCGATCACAAGATAGACCGTGCCCTGCAATTTCTCCACTCCAGCATTCTTGTATTTCGCCTTTAGGCGGGCCACGTGTTCATTTTTGCTGCCGAGGCCATTCAGCCATGCAAATACGTCCTTCACGGTGCCCGCTGAATATTTGTATGTTGCCATCGTCATCTCCAATCCTATTTTCCGCACGCGGGCGATACATGGCCAGCGGTGCGCGGACGCACCGTGCCTTACCCGGCTATGGCCCGATGAGCACAATCGGTTCACGCGACCCCACAATCGACCGGAATTGCCAACTCGCACCAATCGAAAATGTGCCTTCGTCACAGCCCGAGACGTTTAGCTGGCGAGAGTACCGGGGGTGCGAATTCGCAAATCCAACCGATCTGAAAAATTCATCGCAGATTTGACCACCCATTGAACCTATATTGTGTTCGAAGGCGTCTTACCCGCGAGGCCTGGAAAGGATTCAACAATGAACTCGGACGAAAAAACGGTCGCGGCTGTTTTGGCGAGGTACGAGAAGGCCCTCAACGAATCCGACACCGACACCGTGATGAAGCTCTATGCCTCCGATGGCATCTTCATGGCGCAGAACTTCCCGTCGAGCGTGGGCGCGGCTGCGGTGCGCAAGGCGTACGAAACCGTATTCAAAACCATCAAACTGACCGTTAAGTTCAATATAGCCGAGGTGGTTCAAGTAGCGCCGGAGTGGACGTTTGCGCGAACCAATTCCGCAGGTAATGTCACCGTCAACGCGACCGGCGCCACGAGCGCTGAAGCGAATCAAGAGCTTTTTGTCTTCCACAAGATCGATGGCGCCTGGCAAATCGCGCGTTACTGCTTCTCCACCACAAATCCGCCCCGTCAATAAGGCCGAAAGGACGCACACATGGCCACTACTAAAGCAGCGCCAACCACGGGCACAATGCAAGCGGCGGTAATCCACGAGCCTGGGGGGCCAGAAGTTCTCAAGCTTGAGACCCTCCCGATCCCGACGCCGAAGCCCGGAGAAGTCCTGATCCGCGTCAAGGCGTTCGGGCTGAATCGGTCTGAACTCTTCACGCGTCAGGGATATTCGCCTGGAGTCAAGTTTCCTCGTGTTCTCGGCATCGAAGCTGTCGGCCTGGTTGCGGAAGCACCCGGAGGCGAGTTTCGCAATGGCGATATCGTCGCCAGCGTTATGGGCGGCATGGGGCGGCAGTTCGACGGTGGCTATGCCGAATACACGTGCATTCCCTCGAAGCAGGTGCAAGCGATTAAAACCGATCTTCCATGGGAATCGTTAGGCGCGATTCCGGAGATGCTGCAAACGGCATGGGGTTCGCTATTCAAATCTCTCCGCCTCCAAAAGGGCGAGCGGCTTCTGATCCGTGGCGGCACGACCTCGGTTGGGCTTGCGGCTGCCGCAATCGCGAAGAAACACGGGAGTTTCGTCGCCTCAACCACTCGTAATCCAGATCGCGAGAAACTTCTACGCCAAAGCGGGGCCGACCAGGTCTTTATTGACACTGGCTCAATCTCTGAAAGGGTAAAGGAGGTGTACCCGGACGGCGTGGAGAAAGTGCTTGAGTTGGTGGGCACGACATCTCTGAAGGACTCGCTGCGATGTGCCAAGCAACGCGGAATCGTGTGTATGACTGGGATGGTCGGCAACAAATGGGCTTTCGACAATTTTGACCCGATGGAAGTGATACCAACCGCAGTCAGCCTAACCACATACGCCGGAGAATCCGACGATTTCATGAGCATGCCGCTACAAGAGTTAGTGGAGCAGATCGAGGCGGGCACGCTGCACATTCAGATTGGCAAGACCTTCTATCTTTCGGAAATCGTGGAAGCACATCGGTTGATGGAAGAGAACAAAGCTGGGGGAAAGATCGTTGTGCTCACTTAACGTCGCCTCAAAAAATGCGCGATCAGGCTTTGGACCCGTGTTGTCCGGCACCTTTAGCTGGATCGGGTCGTCATCCTCGGTACCGTGGTGGACTTATTTCATGTTTGGCTCAAGGCCTTGGCCTTAATACCGCTGCCATGATTACGTAGCGGCGAACGCGCGAAGCAGGCCGATACCCAGCGTTACCACGGAAACGGCAAGCACGACCGCGCCTACAAAGATGATTTTCACCAGAGAATTGGGCCTCACACAGGCGAAGGCATGGACATAAAGAAGCCCAGGGGTATGAGAATGGCCGCCGCTGCGACTCCTGCACGCTGTCAATGCTACTGAATGCTAATGCGAGGAGGGATTCCTCGGTAGGCACGGGTTACGCGCAACAAAAAATGCCCCGCCGCTAGCAAGGGTCGGTCCTACCGGCAACGGGGCTTCGTCATGGTAATTGTTGGACGCGCTGAGAATGCGCGGCGTTTACTGGCACCGCAGAGGGCATGAAACCATGCATGCTCGTCCCGCGTCGAAAAAGCAACTCATAGAACACCCCGGGAAGCAGCGGCGATCCGACTCAAAGCTGCTTCCTTTTTTGTGCAGCGCACCGAGCGCCAGCGCGCTTGTTCGGTTTTGTCGAGCTGGGCAACGTATTTGTCGACTTCATCGGAGGTTTTCGCCGTTTTCTTTCCAAGTTCCGCCAACTGTTTCAAATGTGTCCCCCCGCCGCGCGCGCCGGCGTTCCAGCGAAACTCACGATCTGGTCTGGTGTCATTCGGAGGATTGTGCCTGATAAGTCGGGTGATCTCAATGGGTCGTCGCAACACTAGGAGGAAGTCCCAAGTTCTGGAATTCCAAGGGCTAAGAATCGTTCGCAAGGTCAAATGCAAAGAAAAGGCATCCTGTTTAGGTAAAAGCGAACTGCAACCCCAAGGATTTGGTCCCTTGAAAAGTATTGTCAGATCAAATGATAAGAGGGGTGTTGCAACGACCGGTTGAGCCGGCACGACTTCTCGGGACTTGGGAATTTAATCGGCTGAGCCGTCGTATCTAACAGCGCATCGTTGGTCAGTCGCGCAGGACCACACTAAGAAGGGAATTATTGATCTTCAGTTCGCCGTTGTATTCGATGAACCCAAGGTGCCTGAACTTGTTCATGAAATAATTTATCCGCGTGCGTGTTGTACCTACCATCTCGGCAAGCACCGTCTGGGAAACTTTTGGAAGTGTTAATGCCTGGTTCGATTTGCCGTAGCGGGCGAGCAGCAGCAGAGCACGCGCCAATCGTTTCTCGCTGGAGTTGAAGAGCTGATCGATCAAATCCCCCTCGGTCTTGAGGTTTCTGGTAACCATGTAGGAGATGAACTGGTCAGAAAACTCATGCTCGGCGTGGAGGAGGCGAAGCATTTCGTTCTTTTCAATGACGAGCGCACGGCCCTGAGTCATTGCCGTTGCCGTCGCGATCCACGACGGCTGGCCCACCAGGCAACTTTCGCCCAGAAAATCGCCTGGCCCGAGAAGGGCAACGACCGCCTCTTTGCCTGCGGCGGACGTTACGGCGACCTTTATGCTGCCTTCTTGAATGCAGAACACCTGTTTAGCTGGCTCACCTTGGGAGAAGAGTATCTGCTTCTTGCGGAATTCGATCAGTTTCTTTGATACACCGGTAGCTTTGAGACACGTAAGCATCTCAGAGGCGGGTTGAGTTTCGCTTCTTCGCGGCATTCTTACGCGGTTAGAGCGCAATAGCTACAATCGAGCGCGACGAACGCTGAATCAGCGTTCTCGCAATTGTATCACCGTTCTGTGCCACCGTTCAAAATTGAACAGTAGGTTTTCTGTCGCTTTCTGTCGCTTATTGGACAGACACAATCCCGGGATACGTCTATAAGTGTCTTTGAAGAGTTTGACCGTCGCTGAGGCTGCCAGTGAGACCTAGTTACGATTGGGATGAAGCTTATGAGGCCGCCATCCTTGAGACCGACCGATCAAGACTGAAGATGCGCATCGGCGCCGCATGGAGTGCGATTAACCGCCACGTTCAGGAAATGAATGCAGACCACGGCGGTTCACCCGAAGAGCGGTATGCGGTTGAAACCGCGCTGGCCGGCCTTGATGTGTTGCGAAAGCACGCGGTCTTTCAGTAGTTCCCCTGTTGTGCCCGCCATCAACTCCTGAGACGTGCCTTATGAGGTTGACCTGAACGAGCAAAGTCCGGCATACGCTGGACCGTCCAAGTTATTGTTTGGAGCTGTTTTCAGGAGCGCGGAGGTCCTCGAACGTGGGACTTTCAGTGAATCGCTGAGGAAATCGTTCCTCGTAGGATGACAGGCTGGGACACCTCCAGCTGTGAATGCGGGAGAAACCAAAAGTTTTCATCTCCTGCTTGGCCTCCTCAGCACTCCAGCCCTGTTCGGCCATCCGATAAGCGGCGATCTGCATTCCAGTGCGGTCTTGACCGCTAAGGCAGTGTACGAAAACCTTGGTGTCCGGGTTGTCACGAAGCAGCTTAAGGAAACGCGCGAAAACCGTATCTTCAGGGAAAGGACAGTGCCAGGGTATTGCGACATACTGCATCCCAAGATTCGTCACTTGCTCCCGCTCGCTTCTTGATCCGCGCTGGTCTACGACGATTTTAACGCCCATCTTGGCGAGGTTACGGAATCCTTCCTCTGTTGGCTGGGCTCCTCGATACAGCGTCGGCGTTACCTGAGCGAAGACGGGCACTCCCTCTAAGCTAAGCTTCTGCGCGAAGGCATGCCTTGTCCCGCTGGCAAGGGGAGTCGGCACTTGCGCACGCGTTACGATAGACATTGTCGCAATAATCGCGATTGTCGCTAAGCCGACACGTTTCTGATTTGAGGGCACCATATCGATCACCACAGCGCACATCACACTCTCCGAACAATCCAAACGATCAAACAGATAACCAATATCGTGCCAAGCAGTCCGTATCCAAACATCGTTGACCTCCTCACTTTTAATAATCGCTACCGCCTTCTCTTTTGCCTTTCCTTTCAAGTCGTGAAACGTGCCCTTTATTTCATCTCTTGTACCTCTATTTTCTTCGGCAGGTTCACATGGTAGGGGAATCGAAAACGCATATCTGTCTTCATCGGCACAGACACGCACTTGAATCGCGAAAGGCTCGCGGTAGCCTCGCAAAGAGGTCATTTGCCACATTCCGATAACGACTTTTCAGGAGTTAGGGAGCAAAGCACGTTGCAAACGTCAGGAACCGTCACTTCTCTGCTCGTCCTTCATAGCTCTTCTTCTCACGAAAGCGCGAAGCGAAGTATCGAGAGTTGCTGTTTCAATCCCTTTTTCTTTAGGTCAGGTTCTTCTTTCCAAGGAAAGCGCGGGGTATAACTACCCCGCGCGGCTGTACGCCCCTTAACTTCGACTCATTTTCTGTGACAGGTAATTTCTCCGCCTTGCGCAGAGATCAGTTCACATTGATCGGAATGCTCACCGTTTTCATTTGCCCACCTGCAGTCGCAGTAACTGTCATGCTCGACGGTCCGGTAGAAGTGCCCGCGATAGTGGTGCCAGCCGAGGGAGATGACGAGGATGTGCCCGTCGATCCCCGCAACTTGCCAGGCCGCCTTGACGGGCATCTCGGTTTTCACGAGACATCCGTATAGGCTCAGTGCCCGAACCAACGCTACTTTCATTCGTCCAGATTCAAGATCAGTCAGTTCGACGACGCCACCAAGATGGTATCGAGGTGCCCTACGTTTGCCGTGAATTTGCGTTTCCGACATCGCAACATTTTAGATTGAGGTTTGTCTCACCACGATCCCAACAGCATGGTCGCCCAAACCATTTAATATGGGATGGGGCACAGCTTTTGCTCGTGCGCATTCCTTATAAGGAATATCGCTTGCTTTGGGTTTCGGCTCCGGTTGAGTGGTCCTGCGGTTGATCGTCTTTTTGGGAGGCTCGTCCGTTAGCGTTTGGTTCGGTATTCGAACAAGTTGCTGTTATTTCCGCAAGGCGGGTCACGGACGTGAGAGCAACTGAAGTCTAGACCGGCCCTCTTTCTTCACTTATAAGCCGCTTGATCGTTGGCACTAGTAATTTAACGGCTTCACTTTTCGCAACGAATGCGCCGGCACCGAGCAAACTGGTGACTCTCAAAGCCTCTCCTACTGTGTAATGGCTGCTGATGAAAACGATCTTTGCGGCTGGATCGATTTGTCGAATATCGAATGCAGCCGCAACCCCGCCAATAGGTTCCATAACTATGTCGAGCACTGCCACGTCGGGTGAACTTTTGCGAAATAGCTCAACGGCTTCAATCCCGTTCGAAGCTTCAGAAACCTTCCAAGCGGGTTGCTGCTGCGCGACCAAAGCACGGAGATTGTCCCGAACGAACTTGTGGTCATCAGCGATGAGGACATGCACCATTTGGGCCTGTTAGAAGTCGCAACATCCTACGCGCTACCGGTGGGCAATCGATATACAGTGATCACTTTAGAGTGTGCAATATTGAACAAGGAACGCGAAATATCGATTCCGGCATCTTCCTACTTCTCAAATGGCTGCTTTACTTTCGTTTGGCAAGAGCTTAAACAGCACCGCTCATGCGGTGCGACTCGCTGACCCGTCTTTCTCATGACTCAGTTTCAACCCGCCAGAACTTCCGCCCTGGCTCAAGGAACTCAATCGCGAGCAACTTGGGTTTATCCTCCAGTGTTGGGTCCACATAAAGAACCCGACAGTTTTGTTCCATGCGT
>Ga0206978_1097_pt1 | contig 20495 bp, 15 predicted proteins | sample Alteio_BWMinCont_21_FD_153477 | JGI IMG/M metagenome (GOLD analysis project Ga0206978, IMG submission 153477) | Enriched cells from forest soil in Barre Woods Harvard Forest LTER site, Petersham, Massachusetts, United States -... | ecosystem: Environmental > Terrestrial > Soil > Temperate forest >...
TGAAGGATTGAAGGAAGCTGAAGATTTGATTCCCGTTTTGGATAAGAAACCTCAGCAGGTGGATATCGAGTCAAAAATCGTTGAAGTTCAACTCAGTAACGAGACGCAAACAGGGATCAGCTGGCAATACGCCGGCAATGTGGGGCCGTCCGATCAATATCTCATCGGCGCCTCGAAGAATGGAAATGGCGCCTTTAGCGGATTGGTGCCCCCCGTCGATAAAACCGGCGTGCAGATTCAAGGTCCTGGAGCCACAGTGACTGGAACAGGGGTCGGATTGAATTCGATCATTGGCGGGCCGACCCCCGTAGCCTTTTCTTTCTTGACTCAGCAAGGGACATACATGCTCTCTGCACAGATTTCCGCATTGGCAACTCAAGGCCGTGTGAAGGTGCTTTCGACGCCTCACATTGTCACGACCAATAACCAAGAAGCCAGCATCAATGTCGCTGACCAAATTCCCTATACCGTGACGACGGTATCCAACGGGGTCTCTCAAAGCGCCGTTCAGTTTATCCAAGCCGGCGTCAAATTGACCGTCAAACCGATCGTCAACGCGGATCGCCGAATCACGCTTCACGTGAAACCAGAAGTGAGTAACGCGGTCGGAACCGGAAGCGCGACACTTCCACCTACGGTGAACACCCGCAATGCGGATACCACCATCCTTCTCCGTGACGGAGAAACCATCGCCATCGGCGGGCTTATTCAGGAAAACATCAATAAATCTGTTACGGGAATCCCCTTCCTAATGTCGATTCCAATCCTCGGCTACTTGTTCAAAACCGTCGACGAAATCAAGCAGCGAACAGAATTGATTGTCTTCATTACCCCTAAAATAGCGGCGGAATGACCGGTGCGCGGTCTTACAAGACCCTAGCCCTTTTCGGATTAATCACAACAATTTGGTTTGCCGCATTGGCCAAAGGAGCCCACGATCTTTGGGCTTCGACCTTTTTATTTTCTTGGCTTTCCCTTATCACCTTAATTTATTTGACTGGTTCGTATAAGGCCAAAGACCGGATTGCCATTCCCTTGGCGAGTTGTTTTTTACTGATTCTATTTGACTTTCTCATCTCTTCCCGGTATTCGTTTGATCTAAACACAACGCACTTGGAAATGTGGGTTTGGTTTTTTAGCATCATCGCGTTTTTTCTTTTTAACAATATTTTTCGTGATCCCGCCTTGCGTATTCAATTCATTACGCTTGCGGGTCTTGTCCTCCTGCCGGTCACCCTCGTCGCGGCAGCACAGTATGGGAGAGACCTCCCCGCTTTCTTTCATTCACACTGGGCAGCCGAATCCACTTTCACGAATTCGGCCGTATTGGCCGGGTTTGCACTCAGCTGGGCTATGACCTTTTGGCATCTGCGAAAGAAATCACTTGTCCATCGATGGCTATTCATAGGCAGTATGGTCACTTTGCTTTTGGCCCGCTCATGGTGGGCATACATCTCACTTCTTTTTGGATTCACGTTCTACTATCAGGAACGTATTAAAAGTACTTTTAAATCAAGACGATTAGCATCTATTGGATTATGTTTTTTCGCGCTTGGTCTACTGATCCTGACCTATCTTTATAAGTTTGGGTCCTGGCAGGAACCTATCTATAGAGCCACAAACCGATTAAACTGGTGGGCCGCAGGATTTCGGATGGCGAAGGAACATCCCTGGACAGGTGTCGGACTAGGCAGCTATGGGACGGCCTTCCTGTACTATAGAACTCCAACTGTTCTCAATACCTTGTTTGCCCACAGTTTTCCCGTACAGATCCTTTCCGAGACTGGACTTTTGGGATGTCTCGGCATTCTTGCATTGGGCATTGTGTACATTCGTAAGACTTCTATGCGCCAGAGCATGCCCACGGAATTCTCCGCCTGTCAAGCGACGGTAATCATCCTATTATGTTTTAGCTTGACGACGATTTTTCTTGACTATTTCATCGGCAAACTCATGTTGTTCATGAACATGGCGCTGGTCCTTTCATTCATGGACCTGAAAACCGTATCGATTTCGAGAAGGACTTTCTGGGGAATTGCGATCGCGCTTCTTTTCATATCTCCCAGCTGGTATTTACCTTTGCGAGCGAGTCAATATTACGTGCAGGGCCTTCTATACGAAAATCAATTGAACGAGCCTTTGGCCGAGAGGTCTTATATAAAAGCTTTGAAGCTCAATCCCTATCAAGATGAGAGTTGCGCCGCCTTAGCCCGTCTTTATGCGCACCGATACAGCCAATCCCATTCTTTACTCGATCTCTCCAAATCTCTTTTTTGGGTCCAACGCGCATTGAACCTGAAAAAGACATCTACATCCCTCCCGTGAAGTATTTCTCTAAAGGGCCCGTCTTGCTCTTGGTTGCCGCTTTTTTCCTGGGCGGAGCAAAAACACCCATATGTTTCGGCCTTTGGTCGGCCATCGCCCTTTCTCTTACGGCAATCGCTCTATGGGACAAACAACCCACCAGAAGCCAAGCCGCCTATTTCGGAATTTTTATAGGAGGTGTTCTTTTATCTCAGATTTATTCTCTAGATTCAACCAATAGCCAATTTTGGACCACGCAGATGTTGATCTATTCATGTCTCTGGCTCGTTTTGCCAGAGTTATCGTCTCAGACTTCACCAAACGAATTTTGGGCAGTATTGACATGTTTAGGGGGAGCAACGGTATTAATCACCACATATCAATGGGTGAGGGCGCAACCTATCTATGGGATGCTACCCCTTAATCCCGATTTTAATGCCGTATGGATGGCTGCCTTGCTTGCTGCGCTGATGGCCAAACCCCGCACAAGTCCTCTTGAATTTCTTTTAATCCTTTGGCTGGCGGTTTTGATCTCATTGGGCCTATCCCGAAGCGGGCTTTTGGCGCTCGTTGCAGGTTCCTATTACTCCGCATGTCACCGATACCCACGGAAGAATATCTTGTTAAGTCTCGGGATTGTGGCCCTCATATGTATTCTCATTCCGCAACATTGGTGGGTACCCCGATTGAACATCGCCGAAAATGGGGGCAGATTACGGACTTGGGGCATTGCTCTTCGCGGACTCGCCGACTACCCATTAACAGGGTATGGACCTGGGAACTTTGAGCTGGCTTATCACCGCTATGCATTCCGATATATCGACGCCGTTCGCTATTCACGCAGTACGGCTTTCGTCCACAATGATTATTTACAAATCGCGAACGAGTTTGGATGGCCGGTGGTCGGATTGCTTTGCATCGGTCTTTATCGGATTCTCTCGAAACCAATTTCTTCACTCCAGCCTTTGGCCGTTCCCGCCAAATCGATCCTGATTTCTTTGGGTGTGGCAGCCTGCTTTAATCCCATTTTTAAAATGCCGATCTTCGCCTACTTGGCTCTTTTCTCTTCGTCCTATCTCATGAATCAGTGGCCCTCGTCTCCAACGGTCCCGGGGGCCAGAACAGCAATCACCAAAGCCGGCTTATTCTTGTTTCTAGGATTCCTGTCACTTTCATCGGCTTGGTGTGGAGTGCGTTCTTATTGGGCATCGCACCAGGCATGGGATCGTATTGTGTCGTGGAATTCAGCAGACGGTGAAGCCTGGCATGAATTTGCTTATCAGATAACGGATCAAAAACTTGCCGTCTTTTACCATCAAAGAGCAGTGCAGGAGAGCCCAAACCAGCCGTTCTATGTCGAAGCGCTCGCTCGGGCCCTGGAAAGCGGATCTGACCCTAAAGTTCTCCCGCAAACACTTGAAATGTATTTAAGAGCGATAAATCTCGCTCCTAAGCGAGCCATTAATTATTTGGCCGTCACACGTATTCTTTGGCGCGCCCGAGAATACGGCAATGCCTTGCAATGGGCCGCGAAAGCAAGTGCCCTCGAACCATACTATTGGGAATGTGATTTGTGGCGGGCTCGGTGTATGGAGAAGTTAGGACACGCGAATCAAGCCGTTTTTATACTAAAGAATCTAATCCAACGACGAGAGGCGGTCTTGAAGCTTTATCCAGGCCCAGTTCAATCTCCCTATGAGCAAGCGATTTTAAATTTCGACCCGGCAGTGATTGAAAATGAGCTCCGTCGCATCCATCTCGCCAACCCAAATGCTGTAGAATAAGCCGGCTTATGCGTAAACACATATGGATCGGTTATCTTTTCGCCGCCGTTTGCCTTTATTTTGCATTTCGTGGCATTTCTTTTCATCAATTCGCAGAAACGCTTTCCCAAGCGAAGCTTAAATGGGTTTTCTTGGCTTTTCTGGTTTATATGATCGACTTTTTTATCCGTGCCGAACGCTGGGCTCTCCTAATCCGTCCCATCCGGACGATTGCAGCGCGGGCTCTTTTCTGGCCTATGATTATCGGCTTTTTCGCAAACAATGTACTTCCTTTGCGAATGGGGGAACTTGTTCGCGCCCACGTCTGCGGGATAAAGTTTAAAATTTCGCGAACGGCGAGCCTGGGCTCGATTCTCCTGGAACGCATCGGGGACACCCTCAGCTTTCTGACAACTTTCCTGGTCGCATCCCTTTTTTATCCTTTCCCACACTACATGGAAAAAGGCGCCTGGCTTCTGGGCATCTCCTGTCTTCTCGCGATTGCGTTTTTATTTTTTATTCGCTTTTACGAAATCAGGTTTCATGCGGCCGTAGACTGGAGTCCATTGCCGAGTTCCTGGAAAATCCGTATTAAGCATTTGGCCACTCACTTTATTCACAGCACCTCCGGACTTACGCGTCCGCGCTATGTCACGGAAGCCATGGTCCTTTCTCTCATGGTTTGGACCTTGGAAGGATCATTTTTATATGTCATGGCGCATGCCTTTAGCATGCCTCTCCGCTATAGCGAGGCCTTCTTCCTCTTATTTGCACTTGGACTGTCCGTCACGCTTCCTCAAGCACCAGGCTATGTGGGAACATTTGAGTTCTTTGGAGTGACCGCTTTATCTCTTTTGGGATTTTCGAAAAGCCAAGCCTTACCCCTCATTTTGGCCGTGCATGGAATGCAATTCGCCCTGGTCGGGATTTTGGGGCTGATCGGTCTATGGCGTGAGGGACTTTCGCTTCAGAGCCTTACTGATACGAATCGCCCACACCCAGGATCGGCTCGTTCTTAAAGAAATCGGATAGCGTATCAACGACTTATCCAGACAAGTATTTTCTTTTGCCAGGGAAGAACGGAGTTATAAACATGAGCGATAACCCGACCGGAACAAAGAGGTGCAGGACCCACAACATCGGGTCTTTGTACTCAAGGACGACTTCGCTTCTTCCTTTTGGCTCAATCCAAACGGCCTGAAACGTATGATTCGCTCGATAAATAGGCGCGGTCGTACCATTGATTTTAGCGGTCCAGTTTTTGTGGTAATTATTGCTGATGACTAGGTAGGCGGGAGAGTTTTTATCTACCTCGATAACAATTTTGTCGGGCGAATAGGAGCGGATATTGACCGATTGACCAACTGCTTTTCCCGTCGAATTAAGGAGTGGTGGATTTTGCTCGTGGAGCATAAAGACAGTATCTCGTAAAGTTGCGATTGATTGATTTGATAGTGAATTCAGAAGGGCGTCTTCGGAATTAAATAGACTTACATTATTGACCATATACGCGCGAGGAAACGCATCTTTCAGGTTATACAGATAGTAGGTAAAGGGAAGACACTTCTCAGTGCAAGGGGACCCATCATTTGGATGATCATGCTTCGCCAAGATCTGGATCACAGATTTGGATCGGCCAGCCAACTGAGAGAGAAATCTAGGGACTAACATTTGGGTTATGTTGGCGGACAACAAGAGAGGGTAGTTTAGGCACAGATCCATATCCCTTTGAACATAAGACTCCTCTCTCAAAATACCATTGAATAATACGAGATCATAGGGATAAACAAAATCGCTTCGATCCTTTTCCGTAACTAACTGCTTTTGAACGATTAATTTGATGAAGTCCTTGTATGTTTTGAGAAAGAAAGGACTTCGCCCAACCGCGGATTCCGCATGGCTAATCCCGGCAACTCGAATAAAAGCCATGAAAAACGTTGCTATTCTCTGGGGAGGATCGCTCGGAATGAGTTTCCTTAACGTACTGTCATATCCGAAAATTTGGTTAAATCGGATGATCTCATATTTGTCCCTTCGTACCTGACGCCCGATTAATAGAATTGCTGCCATGGCAACCCACTTCAAATGTCTTACAAAGTCTAGTTTTGGAGTTTTCCGCAATATTAATATTAGACACAAGGCCGCAACCAAATAATTCAATAAATTAAAAGGTTCTTCCATTCTGCCAATGGTCAGTATTGTAGCCATCAATCCGCCAATCAAAAAAAGGCGTTGAAGCTTTGTGTGTTTGATGGCCTCATCCAGCCCGATAAACCCAGCTACTGTCAGTGCGAACGGCAATGTAAAGTGCAAACTCAACAGATCCATCTTCATCAAAAGCGTATTTGCCGCAAATGACATAGCAGTGGAATTAAAAAAAGCGGTCAGCGTGGCAAGAATACTGGACATCAAAAACACATTTCTTACTTTTTGACTTTTAGTGATTAACAGAACGCTGCCTCCCAGCAAGAAGATTAGCATCATCTGAGGCACGCATTTCCACAAAATAACTCCCAAAGCTGTAATAAACGGGCTAGAAGGAGAAGAGTAGTCTCGTGCGGCAATGTTACGATTGACAAAGAGAGTGTAAATGAGAGGTGCAAAACTTAAAACATATCCCGTCCAATAAATCACCCAACGCTGAAAATGAATTTTTACAATTCCTAGATCACGTCGGCGGTCAATGATAAACATCACCATAAAATGGAGCAAGACGTAAAAAGTAACAGTGAGTACCGGATAGCTAAACACCGCCAGCAGACAAAGGCCACATCCTGAAGCCCACAAAACCCATTTTCGATCGGAGTGATGCGTCGCTAAACAATAAAAGAGGGGGAAGCAGTAGTTAAAGTCAACCTGCGTAACGCTAGCCCCCGAGATGGCCGAACCGATTGCAAAAACAAACCCACCCGCTAGAGCGACGTTTTTCTCCAATAACATTCGTTTTTTTAGAAATAGATACATTCCAAATCCTGAAAGACACATCCACACCATCATGAACGCGGAATACAGAAACCAGAGGGGAAAAATTGGCGCCATTAGACACATCGGATAATACGGCGGGAATTGATACGCATAGGATGGGGATCCTCCGGCCAGAGCCGGATACCAGCCATAGAATCCGTGTGCATAGAATAGTTCTCCCGTTTTTTCATACCGTGGATATTCATGATCGAACTCATCATGAAGACAAATGGATGTGTATTTTCCATCTATGAGCTTGTCGAAATGAAAGGCTAAGGTCATGAAACAAAAGAAGAAGAAAGGAAGTGCAACAAAACGACGCAGCATGCCTTGCATGGTGACTTATATTACGATAATAGTTTCTTGATTGTCGACAACGTGTGAACTTTCGTCCTTGACAATTATCCCTATTAGGTGTATGAATCGTTTAGAAAGTTCTAAACGATAAAATGGAATCGAAAAATGTCTTGAATCAAGATGAATTAGTAGACCTGGCCGGTCAACTGGCCGAAATGTTTTCATTTAATCGTTCTATTGGGCAGATTTTTGGCTGTTTATATGTCTCACCCGAGCCTCTGGCACTTGAAGAAATAGCCCAGCGCTGCCAAATGAGCAAGGGGAACGCCAGCATCCACTTGCGCACCCTGCACGGATGGGGAGCGGTACATCGCACGTCTCCACTTGGTACCCGAAAGGACTATTACCGGGCAGAAGACGATTTGATCGACTTAGCGACTCGGCGGCTACAGGAAGGGGCTAAAAAACGGATGGTCTTCCTGCGCCATAGTCTTGAGATGCTTAAAGCGAAGCATCCGTCCGTGGAGGATAGGACGCAACGCGAGCACTGGGCGAAACGGCTTCAGCAGATTGACAAAATCGTGTCACAAGCGGAAAAAGCATATCCGTTGCTGATGAAATATCTCGAACTTAGGAAATTATTTTAATGCGAATAATCGGCGTCATCCCCGCTCGGGGGGGGAGTAAAGGAATACCCCGAAAAAACATCCGGCCCTTGGCAGGTAAGCCCTTAATCGCCTGGACAATTGAAGCCGCTCAAAAGTCTAAACTTCTCGATCAATATCTCGTTTCGACGGAAGATCCCGGAATTAAAAAGATGGCGCGATTGTGGCATGCCCCTGTTCTTGACCGGCCTGCCCGCCTGGCGACCGATTCAGCAAAGACATGGGATGTCGTCAAAGACATTCTCAAACATATTGAGGCCGACATCATCGTTCTTCTTCAACCGACATCCCCGATACGAGATCCAGGGCTCATCGATTCGAGCATTCGACTGCTTCTCAAACGAAAAGCCGACAACCTCGCCACAGGATTTATATGTAAATTCAAAGAGTATGGAACATCTCAAGCGAGGCGGCAGGACGTTAAAGGGTTTTTTTATGACGACGGAAATATTTATGTGGTGAAGGCCGATTTAATCCGTTCGGGACGCCCTATAGGGAAAAAAGCCCTCCAATATATAATCAGCCGGGAACAAAACATCGATGTGGATGATGAATTTGATTTCTGGTTAGCGGAACAGGTTTTGCTTCGCCGAAAAAGACACTCCCGAAAGGTTTTTCATCCATGAGTGCATTTAAAGTCAATTTTAGCGGACGCGGCCATAACTATACGCGAAACGAAATTAAGGTCGTGACAGACGTGATGCGCTCAGCAGATCCTCTCACCCAAGGAAGGTACCAAAACGAGTTCGAAGAGAAGTTTTCAAAATGGAACGGCAGTAATTATTCTTTCGCCGTTTCGAGCTGCACCGCCGCTTTGGAATTATCCGCTCTTTTGTGCCGTTTACGACCTGGCGATGAAGTCATTTTGCCTGGCCATACATTTTGCGCTACGGCGATCCCATTCGCCCGAACGGGCGCGAAATTAATTTGGGCCGACATCGATCCGGCAACCCGAACAATTTCAGAAAAAACGATCCAACCACTAATTTCGCGACGTACACGAGCTATCATCGCCGTTCATCTCTACGGTCTAATGGCACCGATGCCGGAGATCATGAGACTGGCTAAAAAGCATAACTTACGAGTCGTCGAAGATTGCGCCCAAGCCATTGGGGCTGCCATTGGAGGGATTAAGGCCGGCAATTTTGGAGATTTTGCATGTTTTAGTTTTCATACCCATAAAAACATGACGACATTGGGAGAAGGGGGAATGCTGGTTGTTAAGAATAAATCGGTGGCTCGCATGGTCCCTGGACTTCGCCATAACGGGATCAGACCCTTCTCGAGCAAAAGAAAGCGCTATTGGGTTCCGGCCATGGGAAATGTTGATTTTGACCTGGATCATGTGTGGCCTTACAATTTCTGCATTGGAGAAGTGCAATGCGCACTCGGAACTCAACTATTGGGCCGTGTCAACGGAATGCTCACGGACCGCACCCGTCGAGCGGAAAAAGTAAAGGCCGCTCTGGCTCCCTATCCGGAACTCCAATTCCAACATACACCGGTGGGATATCGTCACGCCTTTCACTTACTTTCAGCCCTCTACGATGGAAAACCCTATAGAAAGACGAATGACGATTTCATCAACCTCATGGCATTCACCTATGGGGTTAAATTGGTGGTGCAATACTACCCGCTTTACCGATATCCCCTGTTCGTAAAAGCGGGATTTGGAAAGGCGCATTGCCCCAATACGGATTACTTTTTTGACAATATGGTCTCGTTTCCATTCCATCATGGGCTCTCCGATCGGGATTTCAATTACATGATCCAGTCGGCCACAAAAACCTTGGATCGATTGCAGGGGTCCTAGTGTCGCAATTTACCATAACAACGCGCTTATTTTGGGGGACGGATGGAACCCTTGAAGTCCAACGATACCTCCAGAATCTTCGCCTAAAGAAATTGGCTTTCGTCATCGACAAGAATCTGAAAGATCTCGAGCCTACCACTCGTCTCTTATCAGAGTATGGCGAGAATGGTTTTACGATGGCTCCGCCTATTTATTTCAACGCCTCTCATGAGCCAACCTACGACGACTTGGATCAATTCGTGGCTTCTTTCCGAACGCTGGAAATGGATGCTTTGATTGCGGTGGGCGGCGGCAGCGTCTTGGATATCACCAAAGGGGTAGGGCTTCTCTTGAAAAATCCTGGCAAGGGCATCGATTATCGAGGCCTTGATAAAGTTCCAGCGGCGGGAATTCCCGTCATTTGCTATCCCACCACCGCTGGGACAGGCTCTGAAGTAACGCATACGGCCAGCTTTGTGGACCTTCAGTCCAAAACCAAGCTTGGAATTAATGGGAAGCACGTGGCGCCTCTTTGCGGCGTCCTACGTCCGGAGCTCACATTTTCTTGCCCTCCCAAAGCCACACTTTTTTCTGGTTTGGATGCCATGGTTCATTCGCTTGAAGCCGTGTCGGCTAAAACGGCCAATGCCATTTCCATCCTGATGGGCTCAAAAGCCTTCGCCATGTTATATTCGAATATCTCTAAAGTGATAACCCATCCGAATGATTACGCCGCCCGTGAGCAAATGCTTCTGGGCAGCTATTATGCAGGCATCGCCATGATGAACGTCGGAGGGGGACCGGCCAGCGGAATTTCTTATCCGTTGGGCGTTTATTTTAATGTACCCCATGGAATTGCGGGGGGCATCTTTTTAACACATGTCATGGAGTTTAACGTTTCGCACGGTTATCGAGGATATATTCCAATTTTCGACAATCTTCCAGGATCCGAGCTTTCATTAGGTGAAGAATCAAAATCCGCTGATTTCGTGAGACGATTTAAAACGCTTTATGCGGAGCTAAAAGCCCCCGGGACTTTAAGCGACTATGGCATTCGAAAATCCGATATTCCTTTAATCACGGATTTGACGCTCAAACAACGAAAGACGAACTTGGAATTAAATCCAGTGCCGTTTCGAGAAACTGACGTTACGGCCATTCTTGAAAAGGTCATCGCGTAATGGAGCGGATCTCATGAGGCAACTCGAAATCGGTGGCCAAAAGATTGGCGATGGCCAACCAGTTTTTATTATTGCCGAAGCCGCTGATAGTCACTTGGGGCGCATGGAAACTGCGCGCGAAATGATCCGCCAATCCAAATTGGCCGGAGCCAGCTGCATTAAATTCCAGCATCATCTTCCCGATGAGGAAATGGTACCGGAGTGCATGCCGATGTCAGACAATTTTAAAGAACCGCTCTACGATTTTCTAAAAAGAAATGCACTCACCCTGCAGCAACATAAGGAACTCATGGCCTATTGCCGGGATATTGACATTATTTATCTCTGCACCCCATTCAGTTATAAAGCGGCGCAAGAACTGAAATCCATTGGGCTCGGCTCATTCAAAATCGGCTCCGGAGAATTTACAGATTTAACATCGCTTGAAAAAATTGTGGCGTTGGGCAATCCCATGATTCTTTCCACTGGAATGAGCACGCTGGAAGAAATTCAAGAAACATATAATGCGATGAAACGCGGGAAGGCCTCATTTGCCTTTATGAACTGCGTCTCCGAATATCCACCTCTCTATGAAGAAATGAATATTGGCGTCATCCAAACGCTTTTGAATGGGTACCCCGATATTGTCATTGGCCATTCCGATCACTCTCCTGATCTTTATACATCGTTTGCGGCAGTCGCCCTGGGTGCCAAAATCATCGAGAAACACATTACCCTTGATAAACGATCACCCGGACCCGATCAGTCCGTGTCAATAGACATGCAGGACCTAACACATCTTGTGGATGGAATCCGAAAGATAGAAGCGTCTCTAGGCCACGAAAAGAAAATTCAGGCGCGAGAAATGCAGATCCGTAAATGGGCATTCCGAAGCATCGTCACCACTCGAGAGATTTCCGCTGGGACGGTCCTCACAAAAGAAATGCTTTGGACCAAAAGGCCCGGGACGGGCATTCCCTCTCGTGAGCTACCGCAATTTATTGGACGAAAAACCAAACGGACGCTTAAGAACAACACACTGCTGAAAAGAGAAGACATTGAATAAGCGAAATAGAAAACGGAAGATTCTGATTGTGACCGGTTCGCGAGGCGAATACGGCTACATTCGGCCGTTATTAAGGGAGCTTCAAGGGTCGAAAACCATGGACGCCCAGGTGCTTGCCACCAACATGCATTTGCTTCCGGAGTTTGGCAACAGCATCCAAGAAATTCGAGGTGATGGGTTCCCAGTGGATCAGAAAATTTACATGTCCTTGGCCGGCTATACAAATGCCACGATGACGAAGTCACTGGGCGTTTTTCTTCTCTCGCTGACTGACTACCTTTACAATAACACGCCTGACATCATCTTGTTGGCCGGGGACCGCGGCGAACAACTGATGACGGCCATCGCCGGAGCGCACATGAACATCCCGGTCGCTCATATTCAGGCGGGCGAGATGTCGGGAAATGTCGATGGGATGTCGCGCCATGCCATGGCACGCTTTGTGCATATTCATTTTGCGGCCAACGAAGACGCTCGGCGCCGATTAATTCGCTCGGGAGAAGAGCCCTTTCGCGTTTTCCAAGTCGGGGCTCCGCAATTAGATGATTTTGTACAGGGAGATATTGTCGCTGCAAAATCGATTGCGCAACGGTATTCGCTTGATTTATCGAAACCTGTCGTCATGGTCGTGCAGCATCCGGTAACCGAGCAAGCGCACTTGGCAGAACCCCAGATGGCGGCTACGATGGAAGCGGTCGCTGCTTTGGGATATCAGGCCGTGGTCATTTATCCCAACAACGATGCGGGAAGTTTAGCGATTCAAGCCTGCATTCAGAAATACCGCAATATTCACATCCGTGTGGAGCGCAATCTGCCGCGCGAAATGTTCGGAGGATTAATGAAGGTTGCTTCCGTGATGATTGGCAACTCATCCAGTGGGATTATCGAGGCTCCCCTTTTCAAACTTCCTGCGGTTAATATCGGGCGGCGCCAAAAAGGACGATTTCAAGGAGACAACGTCATTGACGTTCCTAATCATGACGCGAAACAGATTGAATCCGCGGCGCGAAAGGCGCTTTCAAATGCATTTCGTGCTCATGTCAAAAAGGCTGGCCATCCTTATGGAGATGGACGATCAAGCCGGCGAATCCTAAATATCCTTAAAACAATACCGATTAATGAAAAACTTCTTTTTAAACAAATTACGTTTTAGGAGGTGGCTGTGAAACCAGGCATATTGAAATACATCGTGCAGGAAGATTGCACCATTGAGGACGCATGGAACAAAATCGAGGCGAATCGCCACCGCAGCATTATTGTCGTCCGAGGCCGAAAAGTGGTCGGGACGTTAAGCGATGGCGATATTCGAAAAGCGATGATGGCCAAAAGGCTATTGAGCACGCCCGTACGGGATGTAATGAACACTAATTTCGTCAGTCTGCCGCCGAGTAAAAAATCCATGTCGGACGAAGTATTACGCAAGAAAGATATATTTCTCGTTCCGATTGTCGGGAAAAATCTTCAGATACTCGATATCCTCACGAGAACGACGCTATAGGCCGGTGGAGAATCCCGGAATGCGCTTAACTCCAAAGTCCTTGCGGGCCTACCCGACGGCGGGTACACTTAAAATAATGAAACATCCCTTTAAGATCATCACAAACAGTCATCGGAGTTTCCGAAAGCCATGAAGCCTCTCCTGATCTATCTGGCAGATTTGACGCATATGGGCAATGGCGTTGCCACCGAAGCTTTCCCCCTTAACATCGGACTTATTAAGAGCTACAGCCTCAAACGCTTTGGGCCGAGCGTCGATATCCGACTTTTTAAATACCCGGCTAGCCTCCAGGATGCTTTAAAGGAGGCCTCCCCCGACGTTTTAGGCTGTAGTAATTACACCTGGAATTTCAATTTGTCCTATGAATTTTGTCGCATCGCAAAAGCATCTTCCAAAAAGACGCTCACTGTTTTTGGTGGTACCAATTATCCCTTTACGGCGCAGGAGCAAGAAGCGTTTCTAAGAAAGGTGCCCGACCTGGACGTCCATATCTATTACGAAGGAGAGAATGCGTTCGGCAATCTTCTAGAACGCTTGATGGGGCACGGGCCGGCGGCCCTTAACGAACCCATCGCTGGCTGTCAGCATCTCCATTCCCAAACCGGAGCATTTCTGAGCGGAGAGCGGTTGAAAAGAATAAAAACTCTCGATGACATCCCATCGCCCTACTCCACGGGCCTTCTAGATTCATTTTTTGACGGTAAACTCACGCCTTTGGTTGAAACGGCACGTGGTTGCCCATTTCAGTGTAATTTTTGCAACGCGGGAAACAGTTATTTTACGAATGTCAATCTCTTTAGCGATGACTATGTGAAAGAAGAACTCACGTATATCGCCAAGATGGCTTCCAAGACGGGGTCCTTCCACGTCACATTCGCCGATAATAATTTTGGAATGATCCCTCGGGATTCCAAAACAGCTGAACTACTTTACTCCCTCTCTCAGACCTATCAATGGCCGAAATCCGCCACCGTTTGGACCGGGAAAAACTCCAAGGAAAGAGTAATCGAAGTGACTCGGCTTTTGGGCGACCGGTTAAGCATCAGCATGTCCGTTCAATCCATGGATCCAGCCGTGCTGAAAAATATAAAACGGGATAACATTAAGCTTGATCACTATAAAGAGATTTCAAATGAGTTAAATGCTCAAGGAAGACCACAGCATGCCGAAGTCATTATGCCGCTACCTGGCGAAACGCTGAAGTCGCATCTGCAAGGATTGCGGGATCTTTTGGACACCGGTGTCAGTAAAGTATTTTCTCATACGTTGCAGATGCTCTACGGGACACAGTACAAAGACGACCCCACGTACCGAGCGAGTCATGGATACAAGACCAAATTCCGCATCGTGCCTCTGGATTTTAGCCAGGTAAATGGGAAACATATTTTTGATGTCGAGGAAGTGGCGGTGGCCACGAATTGTTTGTCATTTGAGGAATATGTTCAGGCGCGCGTGTACTTGATGGTCATTGACCTGTGCTACAACAACAGCATCTTTGATCCGATTAAACGCTATCTTTATTCCAAACATATCCCGATTTCCAAATGGATCCAAACGATCTATGAACGATGCGGCGAAGTGCAAGAAGGGCCGGCGGCCGTTTTCAAGAGTTTCCGTGAAGAAACCTGCTCGGAGCTCTGGGATAGCGAAAAGGATCTCGTGGCCCACTATTCGCAGCCGGAGAATTATAAAAAGCTCCTGAATTACCAAGAGGGGGGCAACGTCTTGTTTAAACACCGAGTATGGATGCTTTCGAAGCATTCCGAAACATGGGTGGCAGATGTTTTCCGCATCACGAGCACTTGGTTAAAAGATCTGTCCGAGAACGCGTCGCCGGAAGTTATGGCGCACGAGCTGCAATCATTGAAAGAATTTATCACGCTCTCGGTCACAGATTGTTTTAGCAATGAGGGAGTGGAAAAGACTGTGCTTGGCGAGTTTGATTATGACTTCGTGAGCTGGCTTTCCGCGGGTCCAGCCCGTGTGCTTTCCGAGTTTCATTTGAAGAAATCGGTTCAATATCGGTTCTTTTTCCAACCCGGAGCCATCGGCGTCCTTCAAGACGCCTTCAAAAGGTACGGCACCGAGTTGCCCGGATTGGTCAAGCTGGTGCAGCGCACAGCGGGCGCTGCCTTCAGCCGAAAAGTGGCGTATGCCGATTCGGCAACCGTCCCTGTGAGAAGTGCCCCTGAGGCGAACCGGTTATTTGGACCGGGTTACGCCTCGCTGTGACCTAATATTCTTCCATGACATCGGATTTGCTCTTGGTCGAGCATGCCTATCAAGTCCATGATTTTGTCGCACGTGGATTGTCCGGAGATGAACGCTGGGTCGCGCTCGCACTGCCTGCCGCCGCTGCCTTGGACGAACTTGGTGTTCCTTATGCTATTTGCGAAGAATCATATTCCCGAGAAGATTTGGAAGAGGTTTGTTTAGCAGGCCATCGTCAACTTAAGACGCTCTGCCGGGACCTAGACAATTGGCTTGGCCAAAAAAGACCCGTCATCGAAAGCCGCGGGATGCCGCCCATTTGAATTCAACCTCCTCCCTTTGACAATGCTTTTTGACGGTCTTCGTAGTCGGATCTACATGCTCCGATGTCTCTTGCGCGCTTTTCCGAACAGACGGATACGTATTCACCAGCCAGTCCCCTTTGTGTGGGGAACTTACGCCATCGGGTTTTCCGAACAAGACACGATCTGGAGCCAACTTCTTTCGTTGCCGGGATGGGGAAGGGAAATCGTTTTTGTGGATTTAACGCCGAATACACATATTCAGTCTTATCCACAGAAATCGATCAAAGGCTTCATTCAATCGGTGACACGGAATTCGATTCTTTTGACGACCCTGCGGCGGACCCTCGCGCGGGGGAAAATGGACGTCGCCTGGGAAGCGATTTGTCCAGGAAACAATGCCGTAGCATTGGTATTAGGGGGTGGCATTAACTGGCTTAATACTCTCTCATTATTTCGCGCCAAAGGGTGGCGCATCATATTCGCGGAAGAAGCGTTTTTCGGAGAGGGAAGCAGAGACTTTGCCAATCTCCTGCATCGGAACGAGATAGATTTCGCTGAATTCGATTCCAAAACGAACCCCCACGCATCGTATGATCAAATCTCTTTCTATCCCATCCTACGGGAGAGATTTCACTGGATATTGACAAATGGCCCCCGCCAGTTTCATTCTTCGGTTAAAGCCTACGCGAAAATTCAGAAACGCTACAATGTGAAACTAATGTTACGGTCCGAAAGCCCCACAGGCTTGGGTCACACCATCGAAGCGTCTGCGCGAAACGCGGGATGCAAAGTGATTCAGTGGCAACATGGCATGGTGACCCACCATCGAGAGGTCACTGAATTCATGGACTCCTCGCAAGGGATGTGCTCCGACTATATGTTCGTCTACGGAGATGCGGTGAAGAGAGAGATTCTGGAGTATCGGAATTATGATGAACCACAAGTGGTATCTATTGGATCGGCCGCCATGGACAATTTGGCCTTAACGGGTCGACCCCATGCTGCCTCTCATGTCATTCTCTATGCGACGACAGGGTATTACAAAGAAAATTGGTACTTTGGCTACTCTCCACCTTTGTCTGATATTCATTTATACCGAGACCAGAAAATGTTTGTTAATTTGTTACGCCAGCAAGTAACAGTGGGTCAAAAGGCAATCCTCAAACTCCATCCTGGGATGACTTCCGAGGACTCGGAGAATCTTTTAAAGTCAGAAGAGGCCAATAACATTAGAATTGTGAGGGGGGAAAATACGTTCTCCGAATTGCTCGCGGAAAGTGATGTGGTCGTGCTGGATTTTCCCTCTACAACCCTTCTTCAAAGCATTCGGTCCGGTCTTCCCGTATTTGTACTGATGCGTCATTTGCGTTACCCGCCCGAAGCCCGACGGTTGCTCGAACAACGCGCCGTTTGCTCCGAAAGTGCCGCCGAATTATCTAATCGAGTACAAGAGTTTCTAAAAACCGGGGACTACCCGGCCGATCTAAAAGATGATCAATTCATTAAAGCGTACGGAACACATTTGAACGACGGACAAAGCGCCCAACGCGCCGTTGACTTTGCGATTCAGGCCACGACGCCTTAGGAGGCCCCTATGAAATCCGGGCTAGATCAAGCGCCGCCAGCGCACAGCGAAAGCATTCGACGTCGATATGGCGTGACATTGATCGCTCAAATTTTACGCTGGGCTCTGTCCTTTATCGTGAGTGCGGGCCTGGTGCCGCGCCGTCTAGGCCCTGTTGTGTATGGCAATTTTAATTTTCTCTCGAACGCCTCTTCAACCTTAAGAGGCTTTTTAGACCCTAGCGCACAACAAGCTTTTTTTACCTTCTCTTCACAGGACGAACGTAGCGGTCCCCTCACCAAGCTCTATAGTCTCACACTCTTAGGACAAATGCTTATCGTTTTTATTCTGATCGGCTTTGCAGCCTATTTCAACAAACTGCAGCTATTTTTCCCGGATCAAAAAGTCCATCAAATTATGGCCATCACGGTCCTGGATTGGCTCCTATTTATGGCCATCTCTTTACAACAATTGGGGGATTGTAAGGGCCTCACGGTTTATCCTCAACTTATCGGTGCCGTCGTGGCGATTGTCAACGCCATCGCCTTAGTCGGTCTGGCCCTCCTTCACAAACTGAACCTGCTGACCTATGTTTGGATGAGTTTAGTGTCAGCTGTGGTTTGGATATCGGCCCTGGGATATTGGCTGCTCGTATTGCATTCCGATCGTTGCTGGGATGGAAAGCTCATAGGGCATGTTAATCCACTCCTGCGGCGCTGGTGGAGGTTCGCTTCGCCGCTTATACTCTTGGAGTACTGTACTCCGGTGATCGCTTTTTTAAGCACGTACTTCATACAAATTTGGTATGGCTCAAACGAGCAAGGAAATTACATGCTAGCCTTGCGGTGGTGTTCGCCGGCCTTAGCCTTTACAAGCGCTGGACTAATGATTTTTTGGCGTGAAATCGCCCATTGGACCGCCAGCGGTCAATGGGACCGCGCCAAGGAGATTCATCTCCAGTTTAATCATATCCTCTTCTTCATGTCTTTTGTTCTTGCCACTTGGATGTCTCTTGGAAGTTCAATCCTCATTCCGGCGTTTGTCGGCCAGCAGTACGCGGCCGCTGTTCCCGTTCTCATGATTATGGCGTTTTATCCTGTTATTCAGACGTCGGGGCATCTGAGCGGTGCTTCTTTTAAAGCGACAGAACGAACCGTTGTTTTCCGCAATTTGAGCATTATGATTTCTATTGCGGATCTCTTTCTTACGTATTTCTTGTTAGCCAAGAGGAGTGCTATTGTTCCCGGAATGCAAATGGGAGCCATTGGATTGGCACTGAAGATGGTAGTTTTTGGTTTTTTTGCCACGGAAGTATATGCATGGTTAGACTTCCGCTACTACAGGCTCAGTTACGGACGCTGGCTCGTAGAACGTTCTTTTATTTTATTGCTGGTGGGGAGCCTAGCCATTCTGACGCTTCATTACCTTAGGCAGTCTCTGCAGTCATTAGGCCTCAAACCTCTATCGTCGTTGGCATTGGCTTCCACATTCTATTTCGCAGGAGTTTCAATCGTCGCCTATGTTAGACCAGGGATTATTGGATTAACACGCCAGGGCATATCCAAACTTCTTCAAGAAATGATCCAAAAAGTATATACGGGAAAATAAGATTCAGACCTAAATAACAGTTGAATTTGGCAATTTCATAAGCTATACAAATAATAGTGAAAGTTGTTATCTGCACGACTCCGATACGCCCGGTTCAAACCGACTTCCCGCCCTTCGGTTCGATGGAGTTGATTCAATCGCTTCGCGCGAGCGGATACGATCCCATTTTTTATGATATTGATTGCCTTCGTCCATCTCTGCAAGAGATCCTCAATTATTTTAAAGCCCAGAAACCAGATTTGATCGGCATCAGCGCCGTTGTTTCGACCGCCTATGCCCACACGAAGCAGCTCTGTCACAAATTGAAGGAAATTCTACCCGACACGCCTATCGTCGTCGGTGGTAATCTGGCCACCAGCGCTGAACTTCTGCACCGCCTCTGCAAAGTCGACATATGCTGCATTGGTGAAGGCCAACGCGTGATTGTGAATCTCGTTAAACACTTTGAACAGCACCCGAATAAGTTAGATCCCGATCTTTTGCAATCTATTAAGGGAATCACTTTCCTGAACAAGTCCGGAGAAATGATCTTTACGGGCTATGATAAGGCGGTACCTGCCGAAGAATTTATGACGCCCGATTTCAGTATTTTGGAGCAATTTTCAGATATTAATTGTTTTATTACGGACCCCTTCACGAGACCTGACTTCTCCCGCGATCCGCATTCGTACGAACCGAGCCGTCGAGGACAGAAAATGACCGTGGTGATATCCACCAAAGGATGTGTGGCACGATGTACTTTTTGCCATCGTTTCGACAAGGGCTACCGCCCAATCCCGGTTCAGGCCATTATTCAGCACGTAAAACATTTGAGAGACAAATACAATGTCGGATTTTTCTGTTTTGGCGATGAAAATTTCGGTTCCGATCGCGAACATATTGAAGAATTGATCAGCCAAATCAAACCGCTGAACATTTTGTTCATGGCAGGCGGAATACGTTGCCGCACGGTCAGCCCTGAATTGATCGCACGTTTAAAAGATGCAGGCTGCGTGAGCCTCATTTATGGAATGGAAACAGGAAGTCCACGTATCTTACAAACCATGGAAAAAAACGCGACCCTCGAAATAAATTTGAATGCCGCACGATGGACCCGGGAAGCGGGCTTGTACAGCTGTTATCAGCTTGTTTTGGCGATGCCCGGGGAAACGAATGAGACCGTCAACGAAACGATGGCATTTATCAAAGAGATCACGGGTCCCCATCAAGAAACGCCCGACACCTTCCTCAGCACCAATTATATTCAAGCTCTCCCTGGTACGGCTGTTTACGAACTGGCGCGTCAAAAAGGATTGATT
>Ga0206978_1098_pt1 | contig 20455 bp, 22 predicted proteins | sample Alteio_BWMinCont_21_FD_153477 | JGI IMG/M metagenome (GOLD analysis project Ga0206978, IMG submission 153477) | Enriched cells from forest soil in Barre Woods Harvard Forest LTER site, Petersham, Massachusetts, United States -... | ecosystem: Environmental > Terrestrial > Soil > Temperate forest >...
AGAGGCGATTTTGCCGCCGTAAATGATGAGGGCTGGGGTATTTCAGATCGGCAACTCGACATTATCGAGTTTAATAGGCCGCTTACTGATTTAAATAATAATCCCCAAAGCAGCCCCTATATGATCACCACAAGATTAGAGCAAACCGCCGGCCGGCCTGGATACCCTGAAAATATAGTCTACGGCGTTAATAAATTTGCGAAGGTCACCGTTTATGAGCTGCCTACAGGATTAACCCGGTTCATACTCCCCGGGCACGAAAATGCCAAAAGAGTGTTTTTATCCGGCAATTTTAATGGCTGGAGCACGCTGAAGGGACTAATGAAAAAAACCGATGGCGGCTGGATGCTTGACATTATGCTTGCCCCCGGCGCTTATGAATATAAATATATTATTAACGGCGGCTGGCGGACTGATCCTAATAACCTGCTGCAAATGGATGACGGTGCCGGAAATATAAATTCGGTTTATTATAAATACAATCACACCTTTAAACTGCCGGGTTACACATCGGCCCAAAGGATAACGGTAGCCGGCGATTTCAACAAATGGGATGGCAATGAGCTCCTGATGGAGAAAAAGAGTAATAACTGGATGCTGCAAATGTTTTTAGCTGACGGGAAACATTTGTACCGTTTCCTGGTTGACGGAAAATGGATAACAGACCCCGCCGACCCGGCTAAGGAAAATGACGAGAGCGGTACACCAAGCTCCATTTTGAATATGGGCGAAACGGTAAATTTCAAACTTTCCGGGCATTTAAATGAAAAAAAAATGATGTTGGCCGGCAATTTTAACCACTGGAACCCAAACGAGTTAAATATGAAAAAAACAACGAACGGCTGGGTACTACCGATTACCCTTGCTGCCGGTAATTACAATTATAAGTTTATTGCCGACGGTAATTGGCTGACGGACCCTGTTGACCCTTATTATGCTGTTGAAGATGGGGTAACCAATTCTTTTGTGCCGGTAAAACCCAATTATACTTTTAAATTAAAGGGCTATAGCGACGCACGAGATGTGAAATTGATCGGCACCTTTAGTAAGTGGAGAAAAGGCGAATATACTTTAGCCCATAACGGTGATGAATGGGCTATATCTTTATACTTAAAACCAGGAAAATATATGTATGAATTTGTTGTTGACGGGCGGCGGATCAAAGATCCCGCCAATAAACTTTGGGAACCGGGGGAAGATGATACAAGTAATTCAGTTTTGTGGATAGAGTGAAAGGTGAAAGGTGAAAGGTGAAAGGTGAAAGGTGAAAGGTGAAAGGTGAAAGGTGAAAGGTGAAAGGTGAAAGGTGAAAGGTGAAAGGTGAAAGACATTATGTTAAGCAGTAATGTAGCTGCCGGAAATGATAAAAAGCATGAAGATTTCACAGAAAAACATTTTATATTTAGCTCGAAAAATAGCGGGAGAACGAAGATGTAGGCTTAAACAGGATAACCTTTTGCCTTTCACCTTTTACCTTTCACCTCTAAAAAAAATGCAATGACAATACCCATTTACCAGGCCGATGCCTTTACTGATAAGCTATTTGGAGGCAATCCTGCTGCGATTTGCCCGTTGGACGAATGGCTGCCTGATGAAGTTATGCAAAAAATTGCGATCGAAAATAACCTTGCTGAAACCGCATTTTTTGTTAAAAATGATGCAGGCTACGATTTAAGATGGTTTACCCCTGAATATGAGATCGATCTTTGCGGCCACGCAACACTGGCTTCAGCGCATATACTATTTACCGAATTAGGGCATAAAGAGGATACGATAAATTTCGAAACCGTAAAAGCCGGAACACTATCTGTAACAAAGGACGGGGATAAATACACAATGGACTTTCCATCCAGGCCTGCAATACTTATTGAACCGCCCATAGGACTAGCCGAAGCGTTAGGCGAAAAGCAGCCTTTGGAGGTTTTAAGATCGAGGGATTATTTTTTAGTTTACGGGTCAGAAAATGATATAAAGGAAATATCGCCGGATTTTTTTGCCTTATCAAAAATGGATACCGTTGGTGTAATTGTTACCGCACCCGGAAAAGATGTTGATTTTGTTTCCCGGTTTTTTGCGCCCGGCGCCGGTATTCCCGAAGACCCGGTAACAGGCTCGGCACATTGCAACCTGATACCATACTGGGCCGGAAAACTTGGAAAAAATAAGCTGCATGCCTACCAGCTTTCCGCCCGCAAAGGTGAACTCTGGTGCGAACTAAAAGGCGACCGCGTACTAATGAGCGGCAAAGCTGTTACCTACTTAAAGGGGGAGATTTTTATTTGAGGAGGAGGTGAAAGGCGAAAAGTAAAAGGCGAAAGGTAAAAAGGATGCGAGAAAACCGTTCACCTTTCGCCTTTTACCTTTAACCTCCCTCAGTATCCCACCGTAAACTGCTCCCTCACGTGTCTCGGATCCAATATTTCATCAATAATCGCCACCGCGTAGTCTTCCATCGTAATAAAGCTTTTGCCGTCTTCGCCGGTTAATAACTTATTGGTGCCTGTACGGAAATTGCCGGTGCGTTCTCCGGGCTCAATTTCTGCAGCAGGGCTAACGTAGGTCCACTCCAGTTCCTTTTCCTGCTTATAAATTTTTAACGCCTCGCGCTGGGCCAGTGCAGAAGTTTTATAAGCTTCGGGAAAACCAGGCGTATCTACAAGTTGTACTCCGGGAGATACTTCAAGGCAATGGTGAGTGTGTTAAGTTTTTGGGCAACAGCAGTTTCTATACTGCTTAAAAGCAATAGCAATATAACCAACATAAATCCTGGCCGCTTCATCATTGCTGGTAAGTGTAAATGTACATTTCAAATTCTTTTTTTACGTAGTTGATGGTAAATATCCCGCGTACGAAAAAATCGTACCCTAAAACACCGTCGATACTATATCCATACGAGGCCCCCATTTTATCGAGGTTGGTCAACAGTACCCTGTTTAGCATAAACATACGGTCGCCAATAATCAAGCCATCATACTTTGCATAAATAACCTCAAAACTTGAGCCACCCACCCCGGTTAATTTTGAGCGGCCTGTTACCTGCATATCGGTGATTGTTTTTTTGATTTTATCATAATCCAAAAGATCGGTTTCAGCAGCGGTGTCAAAAGCAAACAATAATGACCGGTTGTTAACACTGCCCTTGAAAAAAATAATATCATTTGAATAACGAAACGGGCTTACCATAAAACGGTCGCAATAAACGCGTTCAGTTTCGGGAATATTGCCATCCTTATCAAGTTTCTGAATGTAAAGCAAATTGCGGAAAAGATCAACCGTTACGGCAAATTTTGAGAACAGGGAGTTGCCAAGTAAGCCAAGTATTTTTATCTTCCTGCTGTTCTCCATAAAGGAAAGATCGGTAACCTGGGCGGTGAGCCTGCTGTATTGCAGATCAAGAATAGTAAAATTGTGGACAACGGTAGTAAACGAGCCTGTTAATCCCCCGGTTATCCCGGTTGCCTCATTATCTTCGATATGCGTGTAGTCCCTGAAATAGGTTTCATTTAAAACCAGGTACGGCGCGCCGGTGTCTAATACAAAATTACCTTCCAGTGAATCGACCGTGGCCTCAACAATAATTAAGTTACCGGCTCTTTTAAGTGGGACTACCAGGGTTTTAAAGTCGGCATTGGGGGCCGGGTCGGGATCGTTGATAACGTTTTTAAAGCTGATATTACCAACCGTTACTCTATTGTTGCCCGATACGCTGTTGTAGCAGCATATTATAAAAAGCAATAAAATATAGAGTTTGTTCATCACATAGTTGTTATTGTTTAATAGACTATGTTTTAGATGCGGACGTTGCAAAAAAAGAACCAAGAGACAAGAATCAAGAGCCAAGACCGGACAAATAAAAAAGCCAGGATTTAACGAATATAAATCCCGGCTCTTGATTCTTATGTCTTGATTCTTCTCTCCTATCCCAAATACGATTTCAGGATCTTGCTCCTTGAAGTATGGCGCAGGCGTTGCAGTGCTTTATCTTTAATTTGCCGTACACGCTCACGTGTCAGGTTAAATTTCTCGCCGATCTCTTCCAGGGAAAGCGGATGATTGGTGCCTAAACCAAAAAATAGCACTATAATTTCGCGCTCACGCTCGGTAAGGGTTGAAAGCGACCTTTTTATTTCTTCGGATAAGGATTCATTTATTAAAATGGAGTCGGTATTGGGTTCCTGGTTTTCCAGTACGTCCAACAACGTGTTTTCTTCACCCTGTACAAACGGGGCATCCATAGATACATGGCGGCCTGAGTTACTTAAGGTATCAGAAATTTTATCAACTGTAGTTTCCAGCATATCCGCAAGTTCTTCGGGTGAAGGCTCACGTTCAAATTCCTGCTCAAGTTTTGAGAATGCCTTGCTGATCTTGCTTAACGAGCCTACCTGGTTTAGTGGTAAACGTACAATTCGCGATTGTTCGGCAATGGCCTGTAAAATGGATTGACGGATCCACCAAACGGCATATGATATAAATTTAAACCCCTTGGTTTCGTCAAAGCGTTTGGCCGCCTTTATCAAACCTAAATTTCCCTCATTTATCAGATCACCTAAAGTTAAGCCCTGGTTTTGGTATTGCTTAGCTACGGAAACCACGAAACGAAGGTTTGTTTTTGTTAAACGTTCCAGGGCGGCCTGGTCGCCTTCCCTTATCTTTTGAGCTAATATTACTTCTTCTTCGGCTGTTATCAGGTCAACTTTACCAATTTCGTGAAGATATTTGTCAAGCGACTGTGACTCACGGTTGGTTATGGATTGGGTTATTTTGAGTTGTCTCATCTAATTTATTAACCTCGGTTCTATCTTTAGAACAGAACGTGCAAAGGTATAAAATTGTTATTAAATATTTAAACCAAATAAGATATTTACAAAAAGATTATACTATATGCTGAGTGCTAAAATTATGCGTGGTAAACAGCTGTAAGTTTGCAATTTCATTGGGCAGTTGGCATTGTCTTTCAACATTTTGCCGCAAAACGCTTACGGTAAATGGCCAACTCGTTTTTAAACCGATAGCCTGACAAAATGTTGTTCCCACTCCTTCCGGGCTCATATCAATTCACCTAATTTAAACGTTTCATCCAATCTTATTCCCATCATTGTTTGCTGCAGGGTGCAGCATTCATTTACAGGGTCGTGCTCCAGGAATAGGATGTATTCTTTTTCAACAATTTCAGCAAGCAATGCTTTTTTTTCAGTCAGCGTTTTAAGGGGGAACATGTCGTAGGCCATTATGTAAGGGAGGGAAATATGCCCAACGGACGGCAGCATATCGGCCATGTATAAAATATGTTTGCCTTTATAATTAATAAGAGGCAGCATCATCGCATCGGTATGCCCGTATGCGAAACGGATGTGGATGTTATTGCTAAAAAAAATGCCCTCTTCCACGGGTACAAACTGCAATTGCCCGCTTTCCTCTATAGGTAAAATATTTTCTTTTAAAAACGATGCTTTTTCGCGCTCATTGGGGTTTACCGCCCAATCCCAATGCTGTTTGTTGCTCCAATAGGTGGCATTTTTAAATGCAAGCCGTAATTCGCCGTTTTCTCTTACAACCGCGCCGCCAACATGATCAAAATGCAGGTGAGTTAAAAACACATCGGTGATATCATCCCGGTGAAACCCAAGCGTGGCCAATGAGCTATTTAAAGTTGCATCTCCGTGTAAATAATAATGACTGAAAAACTTTTCATCCTGTTTATTCCCAATACCGGTATCAATCAATATTAGCCGGCCTTCATCTTCAATCAGCAAACAGCGCATGGCCCAGGTGCACATATTTTTTTCGTCGGCAGGGTTGGTTTTATTCCAAATGGTTTTAGGCACCACGCCAAACATAGCGCCGCCATCTAATTTAAAAAAGCCCGTGTCGATTGTGTGGAGGTTCATTAGTTCACTGGTTCATTAGTTCATTGGTTTGCTTAATTACCTTTACTCCGTATTCACCGAACAACAATTCGGCCTGGTTCAAAAGTACCCGCTCATCGTCCCGTATTGGGTAAATTGTGTCAATTTCCTTATCCAGGCACAAAGTTAACATTTCGCTGGCATAGGCTGTCGACTTGGGGTTGGGCAAGCGGATCATATTGCCCGAATTTAACATAAAAGCAGGCAACTCCAGATAGTCGCCCAAAATAATATTTTCGGTGTTTAACGTATTCTTTAATTTGTAGGCCTCTGCCGAATTTGCTGCGGTTATTAACGTGTACACTTTAACCTGTAATTAATGAATAATTAAGCCGTCTTTCATAAAAACTGTGCGATCAGAAAGGTCGGCCAGCTCCTGGTTGTGGGTAACTATCACGAAGGTTTGGTTAAACTCCTTACGCAGTTTTATAAACAATTCATGCAGTTCAAGTGCATTGGCCGAATCGAGGTTCCCCGACGGCTCATCGGCAAAGATCAATGACGGATGATTGATCAACGCACGCGCCACTGCAACCCTTTGCTGCTCGCCGCCTGATAACTCGTTAGGTTTATGGTTTAGCCTATCGCCCAAACCCAGTAATTCCAGTAATTCTGTAGCCCGCTTTTCGGCATCCTTTTTTGAAGTACACGCTATAAATGCCGGCATGCACACATTTTCAATCGCATCAAATTCCCCGAGCAAATGATGGAATTGAAATATAAACCCAATCTTGCGGTTCCTGAAATCGCTCAGGTCTGTATTATTTAACTTGCTCAGTTCTTTATTATTGATATGCAGTTGTCCCGAATCCGGCCTGTCCAAAGTACCTAATATATTAAGCAACGTGCTTTTCCCAGCACCCGACGCGCCAACAATAGTTACTATCTCACCTTTTTCTACTTCAAGGTCAACGCCTTTTAATATTTGAAGTTGTCCGTATGATTTATGGATGTTTTTTGCTTTGAGCATCCCCAAAGGTAGAGATTAGTGATTAGAGATTGGTGATTAGAGGTTAGAGATTAGAAAAAAAATAGAAGTTATCGAATAGAAGTTAGTGATTTGTGCCAGAAAAAATATCTTTTCATGAATAATGGTTCGTTACAAAAGTCTTGAATTCCTGGGGTATCTTATCGTTATAAAAAAACTAATCTCTAATCTCCAACCTCTAATCACTATTTCCCAACAAAATTGTAGCTTTACGGCAAATTCTTCAAAACAGATGAATATTCACGAATACCAGGGAAAAGCCATATTAAAAAGCTTTGGCGTTAGGGTACAGGAAGGCATTGTTGCCGATAATGTTGACCAGGCGGTTGAAGCTGCTCAAAAATTAAAAGAAGATTACGGGTCCGATTGGGTAGTTATAAAAGCCCAGATCCATGCCGGCGGTCGCGGCAAAGGCGGCGGTGTTAAGTTGGCGAAGAATATTGACGAGGTTAAAGAAAAAACCGGCAATATTCTTGGTATGCAATTAATTACCCCTCAAACAGGCCCCGAAGGCAAATTAGTGCGTAAAGTATTGGTTGCCCAGGACGTATATTATCCGGGTGATAGCCCCACAAAAGAGTTTTATATAAGTGTGTTGCTTGATCGCGCAAAAGGCCGCAATATTATCATGTATTCTACCGAGGGCGGTATGGACATCGAAGAAGTGGCACACTCCACACCGGAACTAATCCATAAAGAAGAAATTGACCCAAAAGTAGGGCTGCAGGCTTTCCAGGCACGTAAAATTGCCTTTAACCTCGGCTTGTCGGGCGATGCGTTTAAGGATATGGTGAAGTTTATCACTGCTTTATATAAAGCGTATGATGCTACCGATTCTTCGCAGTTCGAGATCAACCCGGTATTAAAAACATCGGATAATAAAATATTAGCTGTTGATGCAAAGGTAAATTTGGATGATAATGCCTTATTCCGCCACCCGGATTTTGCTGCTTTGCGCGACATTAACGAGGAAGACCCCATGGAAGTGGAGGCCAGCAAATCAAACCTTAACTATGTAAAGCTGGATGGCAATGTTGGCTGCATGGTTAACGGCGCCGGTTTGGCTATGGCGACGATGGATATTATTAAAATCGCAGGCGGCGAGCCTGCTAACTTTTTGGATGTTGGCGGTACCGCAAATGCCGAAACTGTAAAAGCCGCCTTCAACATCATATTAAAAGACCCGCATGTTAAAGCCATACTGATCAATATATTCGGCGGTATCGTTCGCTGCGACCGTGTGGCGCAGGGTGTAATTGATGCTTATAATGAGATCGGCAATATTCCCGTACCTATCATCGTTCGTCTACAGGGAACAAATGCCATCGAAGCAAAACAACTGATCGATAATTCGGGTTTAAAAGTTTATTCAGCCATATTGCTGAAAGAAGCGGCCGAAAGGGTGAAGGAAGTGCTGGCGCTATAGATTGTTCATTGGTTCAATGGTTCATTAGTTCATTAGTCTGCTTTACTATTTTTATACAGGTATTGAAGTATTTATTAATGAACCAGTGATCTAACAATATGTAGATTCATTTATCCGCTTCATTGTTTTGTGCAGGTATCGAACTATTTACCAATGAACAAATGAACTAATGAACCGATGAACTATCATATAATTAAAGTAAAAGGCGTTGCCAAAATACCCGACTACGTACAGCTTAGGGATGACAAGTTTACCTTGCTGGCATATTTCAGGGTCGACAGGCCGGAAAAATCGCTGGATAAGGCGGGGCTTCATGACAAAACGGAATATATTATGAATATTATTAAGGACCTGCCTTTTGGACAGATCCTTAAATTAGAGCTTTAAATTTGATTATTAGTTCACTGGTTCATTAGTTCATTGGTGGTTAGCGGATATTTTTCGCTATAACCGGCCAGAAAAGACCAATGAACCAGTGAACAAATGAACTAATGAACTAAAAAATGATAACAGGAAATTCCATAATAAGGCTACGGAACATTGATGTTTTTCAGCAGAAACACCTCGTATTGTCGGATGTAAACCTGCATATTGACAAGGGCGATTTTGTTTGGCTTATCGGGCAAACCGGCTCGGGCAAAAGCAGCCTGCTAAAGATCATTTATGGCGACCTTAATATTTCAAACGGTGAAGGTTATGCCTGCGGTTATGAGCTTAAAAATATAAAGAGCAAGGATATTCCCTTTTTACGCCGCAAGCTGGGCATCGTTTTCCAGGATTTTCAGTTACTTACTGACCGTTCCGTGGAAAAAAACCTGCAGTTTGTAATGCGCGCCACCGGCTGGACAGATAAAAAATTGATCGAGAACAAGGCCATCGATGTATTGGATAAAGTAGGCCTGCGTTCGAAATTAAAAAAAATGCCGCACGAACTCTCCGGCGGCGAACAGCAGCGTGTGGTAATAGCCCGCGCCCTGCTAAATGATCCTGAAATTATCCTGGCCGACGAACCCACCGGCAACCTCGACCCGGATACCTCCGAAGAAATTGTATTGCTATTGAAGCAGATCAGCCAGTCGGGCACTGCGGTTCTTATTGCCACACACGATTATCATATTATCCGCACTTTTCCTTCGCGCATTATTAAATGCGATAACGGGAAGGTTTTGGAGGACGTTACTATCGCCTGATTTCGGATTTCGGATTTTTTTATTTCGGAATGCGCGAATTCGTTCCTCAAGGCCAAAAGCCTTTCATAAACTCGCCAATGAACTAATGAACAACTAAAATCTGCCACTGCTCCTGCAACTGCCACCAAAAAAATGTCATTATTTACACTCCAAAATACACGGTACTGACACGATGTCGCCTTTACACCAATGGCAGGATACTTGATTGGCACTATTGGTTATGAATTTTAACGATATGCTGAAGAAAAAAAAGAAAGAAGATACGGATAACCCCGGGGTTTTAAATGAGATAATTAACGAGGACGGCCAGGAGCAAACCGAGCAGGCAGCGGTAGAAGAAAAGGCGCCTTCGGCCGCAGAACTATTTAAACAGGAACTGGCCCTTGCCAATGATAAATACCTGCGGTTATACGCCGAATTTGATAATTTCAGAAGGCGTACGATAAAGGAACGTGAAGAAGCCCGGAAAATGGAAGGAAAGGATGTAATTGTTTCCCTCCTGCCTGTCCTGGATGATTTTGAACGCGCGTTAAAGTCGATGGAGAATGCGACTGACATCGTTCCTGTTAAAGAAGGCGTTGAACTGATACAAAACAAATTAAAAAATACGCTTGCGCAAAAAGGACTAAAAGGAATGGAGTCAATAGGCGAGACCTTTGATCCTGAGCTGCATGAAGCGATCACCAACATACCCGCCCCTACCGAAGAATGGAAAGGCAAAGTGATTGACGAAATGGAAAAAGGCTATTACCTGAACGATAAGGTAGTGCGTTTTGCTAAAGTGATAGTAGGAGCGTGATTTCGAATTTCGGAATTTCGATTTCGGAATTAGAAAATTGAAATTGAATATCCTAATTAAAAATAAATCCAAAATAAATAACAAATCCGAAATAACAACAAATCCGAAATCGAAATTCCGAAATCCGAAATAAAAATACCATGGCTAAAAGAGATTACTACGATGTGCTTGGGGTGGCTAAAGGCGCTGATGCTGAAGAGATAAAGAAAGCTTACCGTAAGATGGCTATTAAATATCACCCCGATAAAAACGAGGGTGATAAAGCTGCCGAAGATAAGTTTAAGGAAGCTGCCGAAGCCTACGAGGTACTAAGTAGTCCCGAAAAACGCCAGCGGTACGACCAGTTTGGTCACGCGGCCAATGCTCACTCAGCCAATGGCGGCGGGTATGGCGGCGCGGGCATGAATATGGATGACATATTCAGCCAGTTTGGCGATATATTTGGCGGTGGCAGTCCATTCGAAGGCTTTTTTGGCGGCGGCAGACAAGGTGGCAGTGCCGGCGGCCGAAGGGTAACCCGTGGCAGTAACCTGCGCATTAAAGTAAGATTAACCCTGGAAGAAATAGCCAACGGCACCGAGAAAAAGATAAAAGTAAACAAACAGATAGTTTGCAAAACCTGTGAAGGAACAGGCGCGAAGGACCGGTCGTCCGTACAAACCTGTAGAACTTGTGGTGGTACAGGCGCGGTGCGCAGGGTAACCAATACAATACTGGGCCAGATGCAGACTACCAGCACCTGCCCTACCTGTAACGGCGAAGGCTCAACGATCACGTCGAAATGTACAGTTTGTCATGGCGACGGCGTAATACGCGGCGAAGAAACTATCAGCATCAATATCCCCGCAGGTGTAAGCGAAGGCATGCAGCTCAGCATGAGCGGCAAAGGCAATGCGGCCCCACGTGGCGGCCTGCCAGGCGACCTGATCATATTGATAGAAGAGATACCCCACGAAACATTAAAACGCGATGGCAACAATGTGATCTACGACCTGCATATCAATTTTGTCGATGCAGCCATAGGCACCAGCGTTGAAGTACCCACCATCGACGGCAAGGTTAAAATAAAAATAGACCCCGGCACCCAGGGCGGCAAAATATTACGCCTGAAAAGCAAAGGTGTGCCCGAAGTAAACTCTTACCACCGCGGCGATCAATTGGTACACATTAATATATGGACGCCAAAGGCGCTCAGTCGCGAAGAACGCGAGCTATTGGAGAAACTGCAAAGCTCACCCAATTTTAAACCAAATCCAGGCAAAAATGAGAAAAGCTTTTTTGAAAGAATGAAGGAGTATTTTGAGTAGTAGGGAGTCCGAAAGACCGAAAGACCGAAAGTCCGAAAGATAAAAGAGGTTAAAAGTATTTAAGGCCCGGAATTATTGAAAATTTCGGGCTTTTTAATTGGACCTATTCTGTTGATAATATCCTGTCTACAGGCTTTAACTTATAAAATAGAATACCCAATCCAATGATTATCATATTGATCATAATGTACTCTAAACGGTAAAGATTAAAACTGGGTAAGTGAGCAATAAAGTACGAAAAAAGAATGATAGCCAATAAAAATATAAGTTCGGTTTGAAAAAGAATAATAAGTTTCTTTTTTTTCATCATCCATATTTTACGATTAACCCAAAGCGTAGTAAAAAAGAAGATTATAATTAGTGGAGAGTAAATAAGGAGCTCCCCAATAACCACCCAGTAATATTCCGTCAAATAGTGAAAAATAGTCCAGCCACTGTTGTTTTGAAGAATGAGCAATGGTATCGGTACTATTAATACTGCAGTTAACCAAATCTTAATGGTGTATACGAGCGATTGCTTCATAAATAGTATTATCTAAAAGGTATTTAAAGCCAGGGATTTTAGGATTTCGGGCTTTTTTTTATGCTTTCATTTATGCAATTTTTAATGTCGGCAACAAGGTTTTTTGAAATTAATTTAAATTCAGGCACTGAAATGTCCTCATGATAAAATTTAACAAACAACAAGTCTTCGTTATTATCTAAAATTTCATAATGAGAATCTTTAAATTGTATATAAATACTAACAACTAAATCAAATTCATTTTTCGGATTTTTAAATTTACTATATTCAAATTCTAACTTTAAAACTTCAACTATTAAACCCCTATATTGATAGTTATATTCCTTGGGATATTTATCGTACAGAAAATCATATAACGACTTATTAAATTCCCGAAATCTTTCTGAACGCCCGGAGTTAAAAATTACATTTATAAAATTCTTCCTTTGTAAAAAAAACTCATCAAATTTTCCTACAGTTACAATAAGTTTTTCAGCTAAAGGTTCAATTATTTTTTTTAAAACCCTTGTAATTACTTCTCTGGATTTAATTTCTTTATAAACGGAATTCCCATATAGTTCTAATTTAAACAAGGCAATATCTTTATCTATATCCTCATCTTCGTCAATATCTCCCCTTTCGCAGCTTTTAAATATAAATTTAATGAACTGTTGAGGCAATCAACTATGCACTCTACAAGTGGCCAACTGTCACTATTATCAGCCCTACTTAATAGTGCATAGTAATTTTGCCGATCATCCATTTTAATAACCACTGGCGGATAGCCTTTTTGCATTAAAATTAAATTCATCAAAATGCGTGATAAGCGGCCATTTCCATCATCAAAAGGATTTATGGCGACAAACTTATGATGGAATAAAGCAGCTAATACCGCCGGATGGATGTCTGAATTTTGAGACGCCTCCCTATACCATTCGATTAACTCCTGCATTTTAGCGGGTGTTTCTTCGGGAGTAGCATAATAATGCATTTCGCCGGTTGCCGTTTTTACATGGTTGGCAGAGGTTTTATATTCTCCTAAGGAAACTCTTTTTGTAGTTTTTAATCCCTCCGGGGTTGTAGCCGCAGTATCATAAGGTTCCACTAAAATTATTTTGTGCAATGACCTAATCTCAACTTCAGTTATTGGCCTGGATTCTTTTACTATAGACAACAAAAAATTTATAGCTTCATTATGTCCGCGAATATCCAGATAATCTTTTAGCGGTTTCCCTTTGGCCGTTATGCCTTCCATTAAAAAGGCAACAGTTTCACCGTAACTTAAACGGTTGCCTTCAATGGCATTTGAATGATAATTCCAGTCTAAACGAAGTTTTTGCATCACCCGGCCCTCCACATCTTCAGGCAAAGGGCGCATGTCGTCGATTTGCTTTTTTTGGGCATCAACTTCCTGCAATAGGTCAGCTTTGCTAAATTCTATTTCGAGTTTCAGGTTCATTTTTTAAAGATAGGAAAATAGTGTTTAAGTCAGAAAGTCAGGAAAGACCGAAAGTCCGAAAGATAAAAAAAGCTGAAAGGTTAAAGGCGAAAGGTTAAAGGTTTTAACTTTATCCACTCTTAAAATGAATAGTCCTTCGCCCTTTATTATAAACCCGTGTTTCAAAGTGCAAAGGTGATTGATCACACAATACCATATTATCTTCCTTATTATCTTTCAAAAATTTTGAGGGGCTTACGCCAAACATCTTCACCATCATTTTATGAAAATGACTGCTGTCCGTAAACCCGGCATCAATTGCAGCATCATTCACAGTATACCCGGTCATGATCTGGTTGGTTGCGTACCTGATCTTGTTCCAAAGGATGTACCGGTATAAGGAAACCCCGGTCACATCTTTAAATAAGGAGCGAAGCCTGCTTTCGGACAGGCATGCTTTATCGGCAAGGAATTTTATTGTTGTTTTTTCAGGATGAGTTGTTGAAATAGCCTGCTCAATCTTGAGGATGCGTTCATCGTCAGGCACATTTTTAATTTCAAGAGAAAGGCTTCCCAATATCCTGTTTACCAGGTTTTCCAATAGCGACGGTTCTGCGTTTAGCAGCGCCTGCTGCAAATTATTTGAATTAACAAAATGGTAAATATTTAAATCAAGCGGGTATATCTCACCTTCAGTCAAATATTTGGATTTTATGGCCTGGGCAATTCTCGTTTCCGCATCCAGGTAAATTATAAGCTGAACACTGTCATTGGTGTCCAGTTGGTGGATAACATTTTCTTTAATGATCAGGCTTTTATAGGTTTTCCAGTTGCTGCCTTTTACTTTGAACCTGAAATCTGTTTGTGTATCAAGCACCAACTGCATGGTATTGTGGCTATGAAACGATGTGAGGTGCGACGAATAGAAAAACGCAGCCACACCGTTCCACATATAAAAGGTAGACGTATATGGGCTTTTACCGTGTTTCATGATTTAATCTTCCCTCAAAAGTTAGTCATTATTTACAACTTTTCTAATCCGGCATGGAATAATTTTGATCAAATTAAAAAAACATGAAAACGACAGTAATATTAGACGATTTTTTTACGTGGTTAAAAGCGTCATCGAAAGCCGGCAAAAAACTAAATCCATTTGTTTTTATCCTGGTTATTGCATGTCCTTTTATTTCTTACGGGCAAAGTAACGGAACAAGCTACGATAAAGACCTTGCGCCCGTCCGCGGAAATTATAAAATATTTGAATCCCTTAGCCCAAAACCAAAATCTGCTAACCTTCCGATTGATCAGCTGAAATTCCCATTCGACGAGGCCTGGGCCGATAAAGTACTCAGTATAAAACCAGTTTATCTTACAAATATTTCAGCAAACGATTTTAAAATTCCGGCTCCGCCTGCCAACAGCTCGGACCAAACCCGGGCAGAATTGAATTACCTGTTGAATTTGCAATATAACCGGAGTTTAGAGGATATAACAACAAGTATTTACATGTCCAATAATCCCGAAAGCCCGAGCGATGTTGGCCAGCAGATGGGCTATTGGACGGACCCGCAAAAGCTTCCGCTTACGGATTCATTAATGGACAAGGTAGAAAAGGATGGTGACTTTTTCCTTTGGTCGTTAAAATTCAAATACGCACGTGTCCGCCCATATATTGTCGAGCCAAAGATACACGACCTTGAAGAGTCGCGCGCGTCATCGTACCCAAGCGGGCATGTGACCTATGCCTATATCCATGCCTTTATCTATGAGGAACTGGCCCCGGAATTTAAAGATTTTTTTATCGCAAAAGCCTATACCATGTCACGTGCCCGGCAGATCATTGGCGTTCATTACCCAAGCGATTGTGAAGGTTCAAGAATATTTGCAAGGCAGTTCGTGACTATGCTTTTTGAAAATGAAAAATTCCGCCGGGATTTTGAAAATGTAAAAAAAGAATGGGCAGCCAAAAAACAGGAAAGTTTAAATAATACTTTAGGGGCGGTGAAGATGTAAGAATAGAGATGCCTATTTAGTGCTTTTTGGCTGATGCTGAATCAACTCATTGATCAAATCCTGCACTACTTTATGGTCCACTTTCTCAACCAGGTAAGCCTGTCCGGTGCCGTCATCATCCCATTTATCGCTTCCATCTGTGGCAACTTTTATCCTGCCATTATGTAAAGTATACCAATTACTATATCCTTTTATAGCCACCAAAACGGCTGTTTCATCCCAGCTCATCCGACCAAGGGAATCTTGTTTATCCTGGGGGATGGAAATACGGAATACATCTTTTGTCGGGTCGTTTTTAATGGCACTGTTATGGATCAGCGGCAATCCCACTTTAATTTTTTCGCCAATTTCAAAACCACTCAATAGTATAGGAGTGCCCCAGTTATCGTATACATTTTGAGATGCGGGTGCATCTTTCATCACATTAAATTCAAAACCGGATGGGAATTTACCGGCCATACACACCAACAGTTTCACCTTCTTTTTGACAAGTTCATTCCCCGAAAGGGTAGAATATTCATCAGCTTTAGTATTTAACAGGTTTGAAAGATTGGTTAAAAATCCAACGGTTACAATAGTTACACTATGATCGGGTTGTGCGGCCAGTATTTTGCGGTATAGCTTTACCGCATCTTCGGCCTCGCCATTGGTTTTAATTTTATGGGGATATTTGGCCAACAAAGTATCTGTCCAGTGCTGCCAGTCGCGTAGTTCAAGGGCATAGCCTTTTGGCACACCAACAGGTATATCCGGGCGTTTAAAATAGGTATTAAATACATTTAAAACCCCTGCAACGCCCTCGTATTTCGTGCTGGCCATGGTAGCTAAAATTTTGGCTTCGCCTTTATATGCTAAAGCATGCAGAATGGTAATAGCACCTACGTCATCATAATCAGGGCCCATATCGCTGTCGAAAATGATGTTTACAGGTTTAGCCGGGCTTTGCGCGAAAATATTGGTTGCACAGAAAAAGGTCAAAAAGAGGATAAAGACTTTACGGATCATGTTTGTGTTTTAGATTGAATAAATGGTACATCAAACATAGGCATCCCGCGCAATTATCCCTAATTTATGTTGGCTAAAAGTTGATTAGGTTGGATTGAGTTGATCGGGTTGATTGAGTTGATTAGGTCCCTATTTATTGGGAGCGATCGCCGCCAAATACGTATGTTCGTGCGAAGTGAACGCGAACACTTCATTTAAACTCATTCAACCCGATCAACTCAATCAACTCAATCCAACTCAATCAACCCGATCAACTCAATCCAACCCAATCAACTTAATCAACTAAAAATGTAACTTTAAGGCTTCCCCTGTATCTAATTCACATCTGTTAACTGAATATAACCCTTATCTATGTTAAGCATCCGCAATATTGTAAAACAGTACGCCGGGCACACCGCCCTAAGCGGCGTAAGTTTAGAAGTTGAACGCGGGCAAATATTTGGCCTTTTAGGGCCAAACGGCGCCGGTAAAACCTCGCTTATACGAATCATCAATCAAATTACCGCACCCGATTCAGGCGAAGTTTATTTTAACGGCGAAAAACTCAATCAATCGCATATTGAACGCATTGGTTATTTGCCCGAGGAACGCGGCCTTTATAAAAAAATGGAGATAGGCGAGCAGATGATCTACCTGGCCCGCTTAAAAGGCCTGAGCCGTGATGAAGCCGTAAAACGATTAAAAGTTTGGTTCGAGAAGCTGGGCATGGAAACCTGGTGGAAAATGAAGATAGAAGAACTATCAAAAGGCATGCAGCAAAAAGCGCAGTTTGTAGCTACGGTATTGCACGAACCTGACTTGATCATCCTCGATGAACCATTCAGCGGTTTCGACCCTGTAAATGCGGAAGTTATCAAGGAAGAAATACTTGAACTGAACCGCAAAGGCGCTACTATTTTGTTTTCGACCCACCGTATGGAATCGGTGGAGCAGTTGTGCGACGCCATTGCCCTGCTCGATAACTCGAAAAAAATACTGGACGGTAAGATCAAGGACATTAAGAAAACCTATCGCAATAATATTTATCTTATAGAATATACAGGAGACAAGCTTAGCTTTAATAATGCCCAGCCCTTTGAACTGGTTGATGAAACCGCAGGAGATGAAGACAATTACACCATCAGGATAAAACTAAAAGCGGGCGCCACTTCAAACGAGGTATTGCAATACCTGATCCCTAAAACACACATCAATATGCTGCAGGAAGTAGTACCGAGCATGAACGATATCTTTATTGAAAAAGTAAATAAAATAGCATAACCATGAACAAAGTTTTACTTATAATACAGCGCGAATACCTTACCCGCGTACGGAAAAAGGCTTTTATCATCATGATATTCGCAGTGCCTTTGTTGATTTTGGCAATGGGTGGCGTTATTACGCTGGTGGCCCAAAACAGCGACCAGCTAACTGATGCCCAGGTTGTTAAAGTACTGGATGAAAGCGGTGTGTTTGCCGGAAAATTTAAAGATGAGAAAAATCTGAAATTTGAAACCACGCAGCAAAGCCTGGCCGAAGTTAAGGCAGATTTGAAAAAAGACGACAACATGTCGGCGCTGCAAATACCGGTTAACTATAAACAAAAGGACGCCATAAAAATATATTCAAGAAAGAAACCGGGTATCACTTTGACCGGCAAAATTGAAAGCGAGATGAATGATATTGCCATAAATAACGGCATGTTAAAAAATCATATCGATACCGCTTTGCTTCATTCTGTAAAAAGCGATATTTCCCTTAATTCAATAGAAATAACGGATACCGGCGATGCTAAAACCGACCTAGGTGCAAATATTGCCGTTGGTATTGCTTGTGCTGTATTAATTTACCTGTGCTTATTTATATATGGCGCCCAGGTTATGCGCGGGGTTATTGAAGAAAAAACAAGCCGTATTATTGAAGTTATCATATCGTCAGTAAAACCATTCCAATTGATGCTGGGTAAAATTATCGGTGTTGGTTTGGTCGGCTTAACACAATTTAGTGCCTGGATAATATTATCCATTATTTCAACAAAAATAGTTGGGCACGCTTTTTCATCACCGCAAGGGGGGATAATGGGGGCATTATCTGTTTTGCAAACAATTCCGTTCGGTTCTGTTTTAATGTTTTTCCTTTTCTATTTCCTTACGGGATACCTTTTGTACAGCGCTTTATTTGCGGCGGTAGGTTCGGCAGTCGACAGCGAAACCGAAACGCAACAGTTCATGTTCCCGATAACCATGCCTTTGTTGTTTACCTATTTGCTATCAGTTACAATTTTGTTTCGCGCGCCTGATAGTCCTTTAGCGGTATGGCTTTCCATAATTCCATTTACCGCGCCGGTTGCCATGATGCTTCGTTTGCCTTTTGGCGTACCGGGATGGCAGCTGGCTGTTTCTATGTCGCTGATGATCATTGCTTTCCTTTTCACTACCTATGTAGCCGCGCGTATATATCGGGTGGGGATTTTAATGTATGGCAAAAAGGCAAGCTACAAAGAGCTGGTTAAGTGGTTCTTTTATAAAGAATAGTTTTGATTTAAGAATTACGATTTACGACTTACGATTTTTTAATTCGGAATTCGGATGTTCGATTTCGGCTTTTAAAAGTTCCTTCCTAAGCCTCTTTACCGCCTACGGTAGATAGGGTGATCCAGCGAAGCGCAGATCGGGTGAGTAAATTATGGAAGCGGCATTAACGCAATGCATGGCGGATGGTTAACTCACCCCGACATCGCTTCGCTCGTCGACCCTCTCTTTGCTGCGCAGAAAGAGGGTAAAAACATCTTAACTTGACAGTGTGGAAAGTCCCTTAACGGAAGTTTGCTTATTTTAGCCGTATGGATAACCGCGTAGCCGTAATGGATCTTGGCACAAATACCTTTCACCTCCTGATCGCTGAGGGCTCTTCTTCTGATTTTATTGAAATTGTGCGTGAACAGGATGCTGTTAAATTAGGTGAGGGCGGTATTAACAAGGGCATGATACAGCCAGCCGCTTTTGACCGGGGCATTGCGACCATGCGGCGTTTTCACGAACTGATTGTAAAACATCGTGTCCAACAGGTCAGGGCAATAGCCACCTCGGCATTGCGAAGCGCTGCAAACGGGCAGGATTTTATTGACGACATTAAGGCCAATACTGGTATCGCCATAGAAATTATTGATGGGGATATGGAAGCGGCGTTTATCTACAAAGGCATTAAAGCTGCAGGCATCCTATCCAAACACAATAGCCTTATTGTTGATATTGGCGGCGGAAGCGCAGAATTTATTATTTGCGACAATGCCGGAATTTTATGGAAACAAAGCTTCGAGATCGGCGCCGCCCGGCTGATGGACAGGTTTCACCGAACTGACCCTATCCCGCCGGAATCCATTGATGCGCTAAATTTGTATCTTGAAGACTGTTTAAAAAACCTTATTACGGCTGCATCAGCTTATACTATTGATGATATGATCGGGTCGTCCGGGGTATTTGAAAGTTATGCCGAAATTATTGAATTGATGAAAGGAATTCCGTTCGATCTTAAAAAGATAAAGCATTACGCATTTGACCATGATGAGCTTTTAGCTTTGATAGAAAAAATAGTCTTGTCAACCCACCAGGAGCGTTTGAATAATACAGCCATTGTATCAATACGTGTTGATATGATCGTTACGGCATCGCTGCTTGCACGTTTTGTAATTGAAAAGCTTGGGATTGGTAAGGTGGTGATGTCGACAAATTCATTGAAGGAGGGGGTGCTGACGGAGATGATGGGTTGATCATATATCATTCAAACGCGAGGTAAAATTTCCACCAACCTTTGTATATTGCTGCTCTATTTAAAACCACATGAAATTAAAATGTCTCCCCCTATCTATCCTATTGCTTATCGTTTTATCAACCCAGGCC
>Ga0206978_1099_pt1 | contig 20385 bp, 19 predicted proteins | sample Alteio_BWMinCont_21_FD_153477 | JGI IMG/M metagenome (GOLD analysis project Ga0206978, IMG submission 153477) | Enriched cells from forest soil in Barre Woods Harvard Forest LTER site, Petersham, Massachusetts, United States -... | ecosystem: Environmental > Terrestrial > Soil > Temperate forest >...
TCCGGTGGAACTCGCGAAAGACGGTTCCGGTGCCTGGCAAATCGTTTCGCCAAAAGAGTACCGCGCCGATCAGAATACGGTTTCCAGCTTTGTATCCGCACTGGCTTCGCTAACCTCGGAGCGGCTCCTGGACGCGAATGCCAGTAACCCTGCGCAGTATGGGCTTGCGGATGCCGGCTACGAAGTCGATGTAATCGAGAAGGACGGCACGGCGCATAGACTACTCATCGGGGAGGAAGCTCCGGCAGGAAGTAGTTCCTATGTAGCCCTCGGTGGTGACCCGCGTTTGTTCATGCTCGGAAGCTACAACAAGACCAGCCTGGTAAAGTCGCTTAACGATCTACGCGATAAGCGGTTGCTTGTGTTCGAGCAAGACAAGCTCAGCCGTGTGGAACTGACCGCGAAGAAACAGGACATCGAGTTTGGCCGCGACAAAGAGCAATGGCAAATTGTGAAGCCGAAGCCATTTCGCGCCGATGATTCCAAGGTGGAAGAGCTAATTCGCAAATTGGCCGACGCGAAGATGGATTTGAGCGCTTCGGACGACGACCAGAAGAAGGCAGCGGCAGCGTTTAGTTCTGGAACTGCAGTGGCGACGGCCAAAGTGACCGATGCTTCCGGGACGGAAGGGTTGCAAGTCCGCAAGAATAAAGAAGACTACTACGCGAAATCGAGCGCGGTCGAAGGTGTGTACAAAATAGGAAGCGATCTGGGAACGGCGCTCGACAAAACGGTCGATGATTTCCGTAACAAAAAGCTCTTTGATTTAGGATTCACCGATCCCGAAAAGATCGAGCTGCACGATGGAGCCAAAGCGTATTTCCTGACGAAGGGCGGCTCGGATTGGTTTTGGTCGGACGGAAAGAAAGTGGATGCGATTGGCGCGGAAGCGTTTATCGAGAAAGTACGCGACCTGGCCGCTAGCAAATTTGTGGAGTCCGGATTTGGCGCGACGGAACTCGAAGTGACCGCGACATCGAACACTGGAAAGAGCATCGAAAAAGTGTTGATTGCGAAAGATGGCGATCATTATGTTGCCAAGCGCGATGGCGAACCGGCGTTGTATCAGTTGGACCCGGTTGTGGTGACGGGTCTGGAGAAAGCCGCCGAAGATATGAAGCCCGCGGTTGAGCCCAAGCCAGAACCTTCGCCGAAAAAGAAGTAGACGATTGAGCTGATGCTTCCGCTCGTAGCCAGGGATATCGATTTCGGGCGGCTACCTTCAGGTTTTCATTCCCCTCGGGAAGAGAAGCGAGACTACCGATACATGGCGCGGTCGAGCGCCAGCTTTTCCTCTGGAGTCATAGGACGAACAACGCCTTTGGCTAGATCCCCTAGCGCGAATGGACCGATGGCTACGCGAATCAGCCGCAACACTTCAATACTCAGAGTCTCCAGCATCCGGCGAATGTGCCGGTTTTTACCTTCATCGAGAACAATCTCCAGCCAGGAATTCCGCTTTCCCTTACGAAGTAGCGACGCGGCCTTCACACCGAGCGTGTCGCCCTCTTTTGTATGGACGCCATTTTTAAGAGTATCGATCAGCGCCGCGTCAGCGACCTTTCCAATTTGCACATGATATGTTTTGTCGAGATGCGTTTCGGGAGCGGTGACGCGAGCACCCCACTCCGAGTCGTTCGTTAGCAACAGCAATCCTTCACTTGCCTTATCCAGCCGGCCAACAGGCGCGACCCATGGCAGGTCTGCATCGAGAAGCGAGTAGACGGTGTCGCGACCCTTTTCATCTGAGGCGGTAGTGACAATCCCCCGCGGCTTATTCAGCGCAAGATAGATTTTCTCGCGAGCAGTAATCGCCTGACCGTCAACGTCAATGCGGTCCTTGCCAAGTCTAACCGGCGTCTCCGGGTCGCGCCGACGCGCGCCATTCACCCGAACTTTTCCCGCGCGAATAAGCTGGACCGCTTGCGCACGCGAACAAAAGCCAAGTTTTGAGAGGGCTCTTGCAAGACCTAATTTTTTTAGTGGAGCGTTGGGCAACTGTCAATTCCTCGCCTTGCGCAATTATTTCGACGAACTTGACGACGCGACAGACGCGGCCGATGGACCGCTCGCAGCCGTAGGAGCTGGGGGATCGTGCTTTACGGCGCCGTAGCGGGCGGCTAGCCAAGCGCGGACTTCGTCGGGATTGTAATGGAAGGGGCCCATTCCGCCGCGATAAGCGACGCGGCCGGATTCGTCGATGACGTAGAGCCGTTCGGGCCAGGCGGAGTAGGCGTCGTTAGCGGCGTTGTTGATGTCGTCTATGCCGAAGGCAATGGGATAGTGGAAGCGTTGGATGAAATCGTTGGCGATGGCTACGCGCTGAGCAAGAGTTTTCGGCTGGGCGTAGCAGACGTCGTCTTTTACGTTGGACTTCATTTGCCATTCGTCGGTGGGATGGGCTTCGCGGACGTAGACAGTCAGGAAGTCTGCGTGATCTTTGTAGTCGTTGTAAATCTGCACCACGTCACCGACGTGGCGGCGGAAAGGCGGTCAAGTGTAGCTGCCGAAGATGACGACAAGAGGGCGAGAGCCGGTGCGTTCGCGAATGTGGAAGTGATTTGCACCGTCGAGGGCGAGGAGGCGAGCGTCGGGGGCGTCGTCGCCAACTTTGAGAGTGCCGCGGTGCATGTGGGGCAGGGCATAGCGCAGCATGCCGTAGGCGTCTTTGGGGCTCCCGGCCATTTTGCAAAGAAGGAGAAAGCCGGCGATCAACAGGAGCAATAAAACGGCAATTGTCCATTTCCAGAAGAGAGTCATGGTAAGTTGTTCCAGCCGAGTGACGACGCGCGCACGCCAGATTTGAGGTCAGCGAGACACTTCCTTCTTACACCCCTGGGATGATTGGCGAACACGGTGGCGAAACGTAACACCCTGGCCTCGATGGATGAATAGTATTTTTGCATTAGCGAGAGTGCTCTGCGGCTACTTTTGGGCATCTTTTGCTAGAAGGTGCTCGCGCTCGGCTTTATACCGAGCCAAAGAGCGCTCGATAACCGTGAGCGCGGCGTACGCGGGACGAATTTCTTCGACCTCCACCTTTTTGCCTTCGAGCAGCTTGTAATCCTGAAAGAAACGGCGGAGAACCAGCAAGCGGTGCGGAGGTAGGTCGCGAGCCTCGATGTAGCTGCTGAATTCGGGGTCGCCGGTGGCAACGGCGATGATTTTGTCGTCGCTGGCTCCGGAGTCGATCATGGACATCAGGCCGATGGCGCGGGCTTTGATTAGGGCGAGGGGCTGAACTGGCTCCTGGCAGAGGACCAGCACGTCGAGAGGATCGTTGTCTTCGGCGTAGGTCTGAGGAATGAATCCATAGTTCGCCGGGTAAAAAACGGCGGAGTGGATAATGCGATCGACCTTTAGCAAGCCGCTGGGTTTGTCCAGCTCGTATTTCACATTGGAACCGAGCGGGATTTCGATCACCGCTTGAAAATCGCGGGGAAGTTCATCTCCTGGTGAAACATCATGCCAGGCGTGGAGCATCAGGGCACATCCTTGGTTATGAGCATTGTGGATTGCTACAAGCTATTATCGCTGGAAAATGTCTGCGTGCCAAAAAAGTAGTGGTGACCATTCGCGCGATGGCGACTGTTTGCGTCATCCCTTTGCCAGTTGCTTATCATGAGCCAAGACAGGCAGGAAAGCCTGTCCCACGTTGCCGCAGCCTAACCGTGGGGACGGCTGTAGGGGCACGACATGTCGTGCCCTCTTTTTTCTACGCGGTTGGCAGTTCGTGGCGCTTGGTCCAGAAGTAGAGAGCGAAGGCGATGGCAACTAGGGGAAGGACGCAGCCGAATTCATCGATGAACCACTTCGTCTTTCCAGTGTCACGCGTTATGGGAGTAAAGATGCCTTGGATGTAGAGGTTGTGGCTCGCATGGAGGATCGCGCCGGTCCAAAGGCTGCCGGATTTGAGGCGCATCCAGGCAAAAACGAAGCTAATGGAAACCACCATCACAGTGAAACACGTCAGACCGTACCAAGTGGGAGTGCCGGAATTGTAGTCGGCGAAAATCAGGATGGGATAGTGCCAGAGTGACCACACGATGCCGCTGATCAGCGAGGTCGTGGTGAAGGAAGTGGTCTTTGAAAGTTCGGGGACCAAGAAACCACGCCAGCCGATCTCTTCGCCGAGGGCGCTGGAAACGCTGTTAATCAGACCGTACGTACCTATCAGCAGTATTCCCAGCACGATGGAAATCCAAGGCGATCCGCCCTGATGCATCGACTTCGTAAGTGAATTGTAGAATTCGGGATTGCCAAACGCGCCGAGGTGAAAAATCCAAACGATAGCGTAGGCGATGGAGGCGTAGAGCAGCGGAATATACCAACTGCGGAGTTGGTATTTCGTTTCGCCCCACTTCCAGCCAAGTTCAGAGATGCTGCGGCCATTTAAGCGCAGGGTGAGCATGGCCGCCAGGGCGGGGCACCACATCAGACCAAGGACATACAAGCCGCGACCGTATCTCAGGCTGCCAGAGTGAAGAACGAGAAAATAAAAGAACGAGGTGAACGCAAAAACGATGACGAGATAGGTAAGCACTTGGACGCGAGAACGCGCGGGCTGGGCCATGAACGCCTCCGGTTTGAGGGTGGACCTTACAACGGGAGGAATCGCGATACAAGTGTGGTACGGGGCTAGGCTCGTGCCTTCTCAATCATTTCGTCCCAGATGCCTTTTGATTTAAGTATGAGCTCGACGGCTTCGCGGATAGCGCCTCTTCCGGCAACGGCCTTGGTGACAAAGTGCGCGGCCAGCTTCACTTCGAGGACCGCGTCGCCCACGGCAACGGCAAGGCCGACACGGCGCATGACGGGAAGGTCGGGCAGGTCATCACCGACATAAGCTACCGCGGATTCCGGAACGCCCGTTTTTTTCAGGATTTCCTCCAGCGCAGGGATTTTCGTTGGCTGCTTTTGATAGATGAATTCCATTTTCATTTCATTGGCACGCCGCAAGAGCGCGGGGCTTTCGCGACCGGTGATGACGCCTGTGCGGATGCCTGCGGTGTGCGCGAGAGTCAGCCCTTGGCCGTCGTGAGCGTCGAAGCTTTTAATTTCGAGGGCTGTGCCATCCGTCTGGGAAAGTAAAATGACGGAACCATCGGTCATGGTGCCGTCCACGTCCATTAAGAGGACTTGGATTTGTTTTGCGCGTTTCGCAAGGCTTGCCGGGATTTTGATCATGCCTTTTGCCAAGGTTTGCTCCTGGTAGAAAGATCGCAATAAATCGCGGACCTAAAAGGTCCGCACCTACATAAGCTCTAATGTCCAGAGGTCGTGGAGGTGAACGACGCCGAGGACTTTCTTTGATTCGTCGACAACTACCACGCTTGTGATTTTGCGTTTTTCCATTTGATTCAGCGCTTCGCTTGCCAGGACGTGCGGCCCGATTGTTTGCGGGTTGTGGGTCATCGCCGCTCCTGCCGACATTTCGAGCGTTGCGCCACGATGTTTTTCCATCAAGCGGCGCAAGTCGCCGTCCGTGACGATGCCTGCCAGACGGCCGTTGGGTTCGAGGACCGTGGTCATGCCGAGACCTTTGCTGCTCATCTCGTGGATGACGTCATGCATCGGAGTGTCCAGCGCAACGCGGGGCAGAGCGTCGCCTGCGTGCATGGTGTGTTCGACGCGCAGAAGTTTTGTGCCGAGGCGTCCGGCGGGATGAAGGTCCGCGAAATCCTGAGGTTGGAAGCCGCGGCGCTCCAGTAGGGAGACAGCCAGGGCGTCGCCTACGGCCATAGCGACGGTGGTACTTGCGGTTGGGGCTAGGTTTAGTGAGCAGGCTTCTTCGCGGACGCTGACGTCGAGGGTTACCTCGCTGGCTTTGGCCAGAGTTGATTGAATTTTGCCTGTTAGTGTGACGATCGGGGCTTCTAGGCGCTTTAGGGCTTCCAGGATGTGGATGATTTCTTCGGTTTCGCCGCCGTAGGAAACGGCCAGCACGGAGTCGCCACGAGCCAGCATGCCCAGATCGCCGTGCAACGCATCCGCGGGATGGAGGAAGAACGATGGTGTGCCGGTGCTGGAAAGTGTGGCGGAAATCTTTCGTCCGACTAGGCCGGATTTGCCCATGCCTGTGACGACTACGCGACCTTTGCAGGCGAAGAGGATGTCGACGGCTTTCGCGAAGGAGGCATCGAGGCGTGCGAAGACGTCTTGGATGGCTTGGGCTTCGATTTTTAGGACGCGGCGGGCGGTGTCAAGGCTCAACGAGCACCCCCCTTGTTTTTGTAAGCGTTGCGTTTAAAGGGGTTAAGCTCGCTGTGGGGGTCGGCCCGCGACTCGGGCGGGAGGCGTTTGTTGCGCGCGGCTGGATTGGAAGACTGAGCGAAAAGGGCGCAATGAATTGCGCCCCGACAACGGATGTCGAGGCGCGGCGGGTGTTGAAGAGGCCCCCTGGCTTTTTTGTAAGCGTTGCGTATAAAGGGGTTAAGTTCACTGTGGGGGTGGTCGCAAAGCGGAAGACGGGCACGGCATGCCGTGCCCCTACGAACAAAGGCGGGGCGGGGCTGCGCGGAGCTGAGCTCATTGGACGCTCCAGCGGCGGACTACCGTGGAGAGTTCTTTCAGGCGCTTGAGGAGGGCGGGGAGTTGCGAGAGTGGGAGGGCGTTGGCGCCGTCGGAGAGGGCTTCGGCGGGGTTGTCGTGGGTTTCGAGGAAGATGCCGTCGACGCCTGCTGCAACTCCTGCGCGGGCTAACGGCTCGATGAATTCGGGTTGGCCGCCACTGGCGTGGCCTTGGCCTCCGGGGAGTTGGATGGAGTGCGTGACGTCGAACACCACCGGATAACCGAACTTCTGAAGAGTCGGAAAAGAACGCATATCAACCACGAGGTTCTGGTAGCCGAAGGACGCGCCGCGTTCCGTAATGATGATATCGGTGTTGCCGGTGCTGGCGATTTTTTCGACGACGTTGGCCATATCCCAGGGTGAAAGAAACTGGGCTTTCTTGACGTTAACGACGCGGCCTGTTTTGCCCGCCGCGAGCAATAGATCAGTTTGGCGCGCGAGGAATGCTGGGATTTGCAGCACATCGCAGACTTCGGCTGCCAACTGCGCGTGGGACGGTTCGTGAATGTCGGTAAGGATCGGGAGTTTCAGATCGGATTTGATTTTGCCGAGAATGCGCAAGCCTTCTGCAAGACCCGGTCCTCGGAAGGCTTTCACAGAGGAGCGGTTGGCTTTGTCGTAGGAGGCTTTGAAAATGTAGGGGACGCCGCAATCGGCCGCAATTTTGGCGACTTTTTCTGCCATTTTGCGGGCGTGGGCTTCGTTTTCAATCACGCAAGGCCCGGCAATTAGAAAAAGTGGATTGCCAAGTCCAAGGCGCAGCGAGCCGACAGGGATTTCATGAGTCACGGGCATTTGGCGCATTGAAGATAGCATACGACACGAAGATCGCGCTCAGTAAGGGTCGCGGACTGAGGCTGGGTGGTTCTTGGGTGGTCGGCGATTCCTGCCTGGCGATCGTGACGGGCCGCTTGCACGACATCATGCGATGGAGAGGCGAAATTGGGCTAGATGTGTTCCGAAATTTTCCCCAGGGGCATCCCGCGAGTGACGAAAACTGCTATTCCCTAATTCCCCGTGGCCAAAAAAAAGGGTAATCCACTGATAGTTGATAGCAGTTCAAGTTACCCCAGCGACCGCGGCTCCGGGCGGGACGATTCAGGTGCGGGGCAGCGGATTGGTAGTTGGGAGTACGGTAAAGATTGGCGGGCTCAGCGCAAATTGCAGCTTTGTAGATGCGGAGACGTTGTCGTGCGTCGTGCCCGCGCTCGGAGCCGGGGCCGCACCCATGAGCCTAAGCAATCCGGATGGCCAGACGTATTCGTTTGAAAATGCGGTCACGGTCCAATAGAGGCGGCCGTTGCAATTGAATCCGAAGGACAAGGACGAAGGATATTGCTGGAATGGAGTTTGGAAAAGTTAATTAAGCGGAGGCGCGGCACGCATAACGGAGTCCCGCTCGGGCGCCGAGGCGCACTTAAGTGGATTCCCCCGCCTTCGGTTTAGCTCCCGATTAACGCTGCAGAACTAGCCCGGTACGTCGATCGGTGGCTTGCACCCGGGAATGACGAAATACGGTATGGAGACTCGACAAGCGCGCAATGGGCGCGGTGCTACAAAAGGGGCGCGGCATGCTGCGCCCCTACAAAGACTAGAGATTACGCGTTAGCGTGGGGAGCGACGCCGACGGCTTGGACACGCGGAGTTTCGGTGGCTGAACGCGAAAGAATTTTCTTGTGTTCGAGGGCGGCGCCGATGAAGGCCGCGAAGAGCGGGTGCGGTTCGAGGGGCTTGGATTTGAATTCGGGATGGAATTGGCAGCCGAGAAACCAGGGGTGCTCGGGGGCTTCGATGATCTCGACGTAATTTTCGTCGGGAGTGCGGCCGGTGATGCGGAGGCCGGCATTCGTCAGAGTTTTCTCGTAGTCGCGATTGAATTCGTAGCGGTGGCGGTGGCGCTCGCTGATTTCGGTTTTGCCGTAAGCGCGATTGGCGAGGGAACCGGGTTCGAGTTTGCAGGGCCATGCGCCGAGGCGCATGGTGCCGCCCATTTCGTCGACGCCGAGGAGTTCGCGCAGCTTGTAAATAACGCGGTGGGGCGTTTGCGGATCGAACTCGGTGCTGTCGGCTTGTTTCAGTCCGGCGGCATCGCGGGCGTATTCGATGGTTGCGCACTGCATGCCGAGGCAGATGCCGAAGAACGGAATTTTATTTTCGCGGGCATATTGAATGGTGTGGACCATTCCGGCGATGCCGCGCTTGCCGAAGCCACCGGGGACCAGGATACCATCGTAGCCGCGCAATCGCGTGGCGGCGGTTTCCGGGGAGTCGATTTCTTCGGCTTCAATCCATTCGAGAACGGTTTTGTGATTGTGGGCGAGGCCGCCATGGAGGAGAGCTTCGCGGAGGCTTTTGTAGGCGTCTTCGAGTTGGACATATTTACCAACTACAGCGATGCGAATTTCGCCGGCAGGATTGTGCATGCGATAGACAAGGTCGAGCCAGGGGCGCATGTCCGAAGGGCGCTCCTCCAACTTCAAATGGCGAAGAATCTGGGCGTCGAGACCCTCGCGGCTGAGTTCCACCGGGACGGCATAAATCGTGTCGACATCCTCCATGGAAATGACGCAGGCTTCGGCGACGTTGCAGAAGAGTGCGATTTTTTTCTTGAGATCACTGGGGATGTGGCGATCGCTGCGGCAAAGCAAAATGTCCGGTTGAATGCCGATGCCAAGCATTTCCTTTACGCTATGCTGCGTGGGCTTCGTCTTTAGTTCGCCGGCGGCCGCGATAAAGGGAACCAACGTCACGTGAACGAAGAGCGTGTTTTCGGCTCCCAATTCGAGGCGCATCTGACGGATGGCTTCGAGAAAGGGAAGCGACTCGATGTCGCCAACCGTGCCGCCGATCTCAACAATGACGACGTCCACTTCATCGGAAACTTTCTTGATGGTGGCTTTGATTTCGTCGGTGACGTGCGGGATGACTTGGACGGTTTTGCCGAGGTAGTCGCCGCGGCGTTCCTTGGTGAGAATGGTTTCGTAGATGCGGCCGGTGGTCCAATTGTTGTCGCGGGAAAGCTTGGCGTGGGTGAAGCGCTCGTAGTGGCCGAGGTCGAGGTCGGTCTCCGCGCCGTCTTCGGTGACAAAAACTTCCCCGTGCTGAAACGGGCTCATCGTACCGGGATCGACGTTCAGGTACGGATCACATTTCTGAAGGGTGACTTTGAAACCGCGACTTTCGAGGAGACAACCGATAGAGGAAGCTGCAACTCCCTTTCCAAGTGAGGAAACAACACCGCCGGTAACAAAAATATATTTTGGCGCCATCCATGCAGCTCGCGTCCGGGATTCCCCAATACGACGAGCTTATCAGCCCTCCACAGGAGTGACGTACGCATAATTATCATCGGAATGCGCACGGCTGTCAAATCGAAGAACGAATCCAATAAATTAGGGGAACTTGTAAATTCAAATCGGGGAACTGGAAGAGAAGTGGAAGCGCGCGACCGGATTGGGAAATTTGGGATGCCGCGAAACTTTTTTTTGCGACGTGGGTTTACTTTTTTTGGGTAAGTTTGTGCGTCAGATGTATTGCGTGCGAATGTGTTGTCGATTTGAACAAAATGTTCTTCAGTGGGGAACTGTTTGCAGTCAATGATCATCCAAACAGTGGTACATCTGCGTAGAGCCGCGATCCAAACGCGGTTACGCTATCCAGAGGGATTCTTCCTGAATCCTTCGAACGTGGGGAAGGGGTAATGAAATTGAAAATTCGGGTCTCCTTGGGCAGTGCAGTATTTGCAGGCGCTCTACTCTCCGTATCCTTCGCAGGCGCACAGCAACAACAAACAGCGGTTGCGCAGGCCAACGTAACTTACGATGCGAGCCGTGAGACCACTCTCGTGGGCAAGGTTCTTACTTACACCGCGGAATCCAGCGTTCCGCCCATCGGCGCACATGTGAGCATTCAGACTGCCTACGGCCCTGTCGACGTGCATATTGGCAGCGCAAAACTTCTCGAGCAAAACCACTTCACGCTCGCGGCTGGAGATTCCGTCCGTATCACCGGGGAAGTGATTTCCTTCGGCCAGAGCAATACTTTTGCTGCCCGCATCATTGAAAATGGCACGCAATCCGTCACCGTTCGCAACACCAAGGGTCGAGTGCTCCAAATACCTGCCGTGCATGTTGCGGGGGGCGCGCGATGAGTCGCCTTTTGCTCGCTCTCACGGTCGTCGCCGTTGTTTGGACGTCCTCCTGCAGCGGTGGTTCCAGCACGGTCGCTCCTCCTCCTCCCGCAACCGGCTTCAACAACACCAGTCTAAAAGGCGCCTACGTTTTTTCTATGACCGGTTCGACAAGCGCGGGCGGAGCCGTGACTAGCTTTTCCCGGGTTGGGGTATTTTCAGCTGATGGCGGAGGCGGCATTGCGACGACCGGCGGCCTAGAAGACGTTCATGCCCTTGGAGCGGACAATATTTTCAACATTACCGGTGGCAGCTACGTGGTCAACGCCGATGGCCGCGGAACGCTAAGCCTAATGACCTCTGGTGGCACAGTTCAATACAGCATCTCTCTGGCGTCCTCCGCCAGCGGTTATATGGTGGACATGATTTCAGGAGACTCCGAGACAGCGAGTGGCAGCTTCAGTCTTCAAACCTCGACAGCTATTGCCACTGGTACTTACGCATTCGATTTCTCGGGAATTGTCCCGGACGGCACAGGGGACCCCATTTCGATCGTCGGAGACATTATCCCCACTGCCGCTGGGAGCGGCAGCTTCGCCAACGGCAGCTTCTGGGACGTCAACGACAACGGCACTTTTGTTACTAAGGCTTCCATCGCGGGTGGGGCTTATGCAACGGACAACAACAATATTGGGACCGGAAGAGGTATAGCCAGCATAGGCGGCCTCGACTTCGTCTACTACGTCATCGATAGCCAGCACATAGAATTCATGGGGATTGACCAAGATGCGGCAGCGCCGGGAACAATTCTCGGCGAAGCCGCCGCTCAGCAGGCGGGCACTCCCACGGATGTCACCTCCTTCAATAGCAGCAGCTTCGTTTTCGTTATGGGCGGCACGACCGGTAGCGGGCCACTGGCTCGCGCGGGTCGCCTCACTGCCACCGGCGCAAACCTCTCGGCTATCCAGGTGGACAACAATAATGCGGGGTCTGTGAAAACGGTACCGCCCACTGGCGTTCTTAGTGCCGGAACGGTCACTCTTGATGGCGATGGTTCTGGCCGCGGCACCTTCACATTTACCGATACCGTCAGTAACACGGGGACATTCACGTTCGTGTTCTACCTGAGTTCGGCAACGCAGGGCGTGATTCAGGATGTCAGCACGGTTGTGTCCGGAGGCATTGCTACCGCTGTGGATGTTGCGGACGGCACGCTTCTGGGGCAAACCGGCGCTCCATTTTCTTCAGGTGGCCTTGCAAAGGCTTACGCCTTTAGTTGGAGCGGGGCCGACCCTCTTGAGGAAGATTTCGTCGGCGCTTTCACGCCCGCCAACGCGAGTCCCAACGGTCTAGTGGACTACAATGAATTCAGTGCTAATCCCCCGAAGCAGTTCTTTAACAACCCCTTTAACGGCGTCGTTACGATCGGCGCTGACGGCACCGGCAGCACCGGCCAGCACAACACATTCGTCGCCGGCATAAGCGGAAGTCCGTCAGTCACGATCAATTATTTCGCCTACATCGCCAACACTAACACCATCTTGGTCATGGGAACCGATTCCAAGCGCGTGATTGCTGGAGTTCTGACCGCGCAAACTCCATAACCGAAGAGCAGCGCTCGCAATTAACCATTCCGCCCGGCGAAACTTGCCGGGCGGTGTTATTTTTGGAGGAGTTTTTCCACGCGTGCGATGTCTTCGGGCACGTCTACGCTCACCGCGTCGTGCTCGACCTCGGCAACGCGAATCTTCCAGCCGTTTTCCAGCCAGCGAAGCTGCTCGAGCTGCTCGATGCGCTCGAGTTCACCCTGGGGCAAGGTGGGGTATTCGAGGAGGACGTCGCGCTGGAAAACGTAGAGGCCCAGGTGCTTCAGGTGGCGCACCTGGATTTTGCTGGCGGTATCGCGCACCCAGGGAATCGGCGCGCGCGAAAAATAGAGACCGTTGTTGTCGAAATCGAGCACGGTCTTCACGACGTTGGGGTCCATGATGTCCGCCGGCGTCTTAATCGGGGTGGCCACCGTGGCGATCGACGCGGCGGGCTCTTCGAGCAGGGCATTGACGGCTGTATCGACGGCTACCGGATCCAGCAGCGGCTCGTCGCCCTGCACATTCACGAAGACGTCGCCTTTTTCGTGAGCGGCAACTTCGGCGACGCGCTCGGTGCCGGTGCGGTGGTCCGCGCGCGTCATGCGGGCGGTGCCGCCGAAACTTGCTACGGCCTTCATGATGCGTTCATCGTCAGTGGCAACAATGACGCGAGAGGCGAGTGTGGCCAGCTTGGCTCGTTCGTAGACGCGCTGAATCATGGGCTTGCCTGCCAGCGAGACAAGCGGTTTTCCGGGGAGGCGCATGGCGCCAAAGCGCGCGGGAATGACAATGACAACTTCTGGATTGGCTGAACTCATGCTCCCGAGTCTCCCATATCATCACGATTCCTTAGGCACAGAGTCTCGCACATTCGGGAATATTTGGGGACTGCTTGCAGTCCTTTATGTATATTTCGAATCCTATCTGTGGATGGAAACCGAGCAATGTGCAATCTTGCATATTGATGGAATCCGACATGACGGAAAATTGGCATGGATTCGCGCGGACCTCCGGGTACCAAGTGAGAGCCGAAACAGGATTTGCCTTGTCTTCGCTTAGCCGAGTGGTAGAATCACACACAGTCCGAGCCGCGCGGCCGTTTCGGGTAACCGGGACGATGGGGGTGCCGTGAAACGCGATAGGCATGGCTTTCGCGTATTTATATTTGCCGTTGTAGTTCTGTTACTTGCCTGCTTTGTTGTGTCCCGCGCGGCAATTCTTGCTGCGCAACAGCCCCAATCCCCGGCGCAATCTCCTGCCGAAGACACACAGCAAAATCAAAACAGGCCCAAGGATGACGTAAAGAAAAACACGCCCGGGCAAGTGCTAAAGCCCGGACGAACGTTGAAAATGGATGTGGACCTCGCCCTGGTCAACGTCACCGTCACCGATCCCTACAATCGATTGGTCACCGGGCTGGAAATGGAAAACTTTCGCGTCTTTGAGGACAACACCGAGCAGGAAGTGGTGACCTTTTCCGCCGAAGACGTACCCATCTCGATCGGCGTGGTTTTTGATTTCAGCGGCAGCATGTCCAACAAAGTCGGTAAGGCGCGTGAAGCCGCCGTTCAGTTCTTCAAGACCGCCAACCCGTCTGATGAATTCTTTTTGGTAAGCTTCAACGAGCGAGCGGAACTGACGAGTGCCTTTACGAACAGCGTCGAAGACCTGCAAAGCAGCCTGATGCTGACCTCGGCAAAGGGGCGAACCGCTCTACTCGATGCCATCTACCTGGGCTTGAGCCAGATGCGAGGTGCACACAACGGTAAACGCGCCTTGCTCATTTTATCGGATGGAGGAGATAATCATAGTCGTTACAATGAAAGCGATATCAAGCGGTTGGTGAAGGAAGCGGACACCCAGCTCTATGCAATCGGCATCTTTGACGCGCTTGGATATCGCAACCGCACGCCGGAAGAACTGAACGGTCCGTCGTTGCTTTCGGAAATTACAGAGATGACGGGGGGCCGGGTATTTTCCGTCGAGAAGTTGGAAGACCTTCCGGATATCGCCTCAAAAATTGGCATGGAGCTGCGAAATCAATATGTCCTGGGATATCGGCCGAGCAATAAAGCGCACGACGCACGCTGGCGAAAAATCAAGATCAGGCTGCGAGCTCCGAAGGGGCTTCCGCCGCTCAATGTATTCGCGAAGTCGGGATATTACGCGCCCAGCCACTGAGTTTGCGTTCTTGAACATTTCGCCCTTCTCTCGTCTGCTGCTGGTTTTCTGCGTCATGGCTTTTTTTGTCTCGCCGTGTCTTGCGCAGATTCCCGTTCCAAATCCGCAGCCCCTTCCTCCGGGGCAAGATCCCAACGCCGGAAAACAGGGTTCGATCATCAAGGTCGACGTTGGCCTGGTTGTGTTGCACACCAGCGTGCTTGACGATCGCGGCAAGTTTGCCGACGGTCTGACCGCCGATAGCTTCCGGGTGTTCGAAGATAAAGTGGAACAGAAACTCGCTACCTTTAAGCGCGAAGATGTTCCAGTCAGCATGGGACTGGTGATCGACAATAGCGGCAGCATGCGCGACAAGCGGCCCCGCGTTAACGAGGCAGCCCTCACTCTCGTTGAGTCCAGCAACAAGCAAGACGAAGCCTTCGTCGTTAACTTCAACGACGATTTTTATTTAGACCTCGATAAGGACTTCACCAACAGTATTCCGGAATTGAAAGAAGCGCTCGAGCGCATCGATTCGCGTGGCAGCACGGCGCTCTTTGACGCCATTATCAGCTCGCTCGATCATCTTAAAAAAGCGGGCAAGGACAAGCGCGTGCTCCTCGTGGTCACCGACGGCGAAGACAACGCCAGCCATAATTCACTCGAGAAAACGCTTCGCGAAATCCAGAAGACCGACACGGTGATTTACACGATCGGCCTGCTCGGTGACGAAAAAAGAAAAGACAAGAATCACGCCATGAAAGCGCTGAAGCAGATCGCCGAGGCCTCGGGTGGCCTGGCGTTCTTTCCGGAGAGCGTCGACGACGTGCACACCATCTGCGAGCAAGTTGCTCACGATATCCGCAACCAGTACACGCTGGCTTACTATCCCTCGAACACAAGAAAAGACGGCACTTTTCGCTCGGTGAGCGTGCAAGTGATTCCACCTCGCGGGCGCGGCAAGCTTGTCGCTCGCACGCGCAACGGCTATTACGCGCCGGGCAGTCCTTCGTCCGCATCGGGGAATTAAATCATCCCTTTGAAAATTTGTCTGTCGCGGTGGTAGTGATTCTGCTTGCGCAGCGGCATCCGAATGCGCTGTCCCGGCCTGTCTAGGGGACTGCGGTCCGCGGTTTGGTGGAATTGGGCTTGGCGCTCGCTGAGACTCCTGGTCCCTTGATGTATCGGCCAGCAAATGTCAGGAATGTGGGCCAATTGGGGGCGGGAGTGTGGCCGCCGCTGTGCTGCCGGTAAGCGAGATCGCCGTCGATGAGCGGAGTTTCTATTGGCGGAAATTCCACCGTGCCCAAATCTTTCTTCCCAAGAAGCAAATATACCGGTCCTGCGGCGACCGTGGCCATAAACATTCCGCGCGCGTCCACCCAGCCGTCGCCTTTGGTCGCGCCCGCGCCGATAAACACAGCACGCGGCGCGGCGAGCGCGATCAGTTCATGCGAATCCACCGGCAAATCGTTCGGTGTGAGCGGCCCGGCATATTTCAAGAAATTTCCGGCCATCCAGTGGTATTCGCCGGTGCCCGCAACATTGCCGATTTGTTCGCCGAAATTCCTGCGCCAGAGAGCGGCACCGCCTGCGCCGGAAGAACTCACATAAGCAATCGCATAGCGCGGATCGTAGGCCATTGTCACCAGCGCCGCTTTGCCGTAACGTGAGTGGCCCTCGATCCCGATTTGGCGGGAGTCCACGGATTTGTCCGTCTCGAAATAGTCCATCGCTCGGCTCGCGCCCCAAGCCCATGCGCGCAGCGCGCCCCAATCGTCCAATTTGCGCGGCTGTCCTTTGTTCACCAGGCCGATGATTCCTTCTGTTAGTCCGTCTCCTTTGTCAGCTTGCACGCTGGTGGGAATCAGCACGGCATAGCCCCAGCCTTTCGCCAAAACTTGCTGCTGCCATGTCGGACCTTTATTGGCTGCAGCGGTCATTTCTGGAAAGCGCTTCGCGATTGCGGCCATAAACTCGGGGCTAAAGCTGAGCTCCATCATCACAGGCAAGGGGCCGAGCGCGTTTGCGGGCGTGGTCAAAGTAAGTTGAATATCCACGGTGATTGCCGGATATGCGGAATTGTCGACATGCCCAACCAGTTTCTTCGTCACGACCGGCACATCCCCATTCATTTCCCGGAGCGTGCTCGTCACTTCCCAAGTGACTTTCGGCGTCACGTTCGGCGCTCGGCCATAAACGTCGCGGTCAAATTCCTCGACAATTTCCGGCCTGCGCGCATCCCACCATAGTTTCGCTGTTGCCACCTTTTTGCCGTTGTTCAAAGTCAGCGGGTCGGGCAGCTTGGGATCCGGCTTGGCCTTCTCCTCATCGTAATTCGCGGCGTTGGGCGATTTCGGGTCGCCATCCGCGCCGCGGCGCAGGGAAGTGATATGCAGCGAATCCATGATTCGCTGGTGATCTTGTTCAGCCGTCAGATGTACGGGGGGAGTTGCGGCATTCGGTTCCTGATGCGCAGCATCAGCGCCGCTCTTCACGGGCTGCAGCAAAAATGACAACACGATTACGACGCCAAGCCAACGCATTGACACACTTTTAGCCACGATTGCGTCCTCGAATCCAGTCATGGACTTGCAAAACGCAGCGATGTTAGCGCAGGGAATTTTGGATTGAAAGCCAATAGCGAAACGGAAAGTTCAGACGCTCGCTGCCCGAGTTTTGGGGCGGACTTCGGATCCGCCTCGGAAATTCCAGCGCTTGTGATTTACGTTCACCGATGCCACTTCGTCAGCCGCAAACGGAATTTCCTTGAACCCACGGACCTCGATAATGCAGCCCTCACTGGTGACGACCTGATCGTACGATCTGCCGTCTCGGAGCTCCACAGAAACGACTTGATAACCTATTCCGGTCTCTCCGGCGTGCTTGAGGTGGTCGACAAGCCCACTAGGTATTGCAACTAAGCGTTTCATAACACTCCTTAGGGTTGGGGGAAGAGCGGACAGGCACATCCTACCTCTTGGGCGGCCCGCTGTCCAACCCCCTTTGATAAAATAGAAGCGAAATGGCTCGGGTGGCCAATCGCTGGGGCCGTGCAACTTCTTTTGTATGAAAGAGATAGACTTCCAGCCCGGGTCCACTTTTTTCCACAGGACTCGCGTGAGAAAGTCCCTTTTCGGTCGGGCAAGCCTAGCGCGCAGTGACGTGTCCGGTTCATCGGAAACGTAACGAAACGCTCCCTTACCTAAGGAATTCTGGCTTGCTTAGCGACTTTTTAGAAACCATTGGGTTTGGGTCCGGCAACCGGGGAGTTGCCTAGGGGTGTTCACTTGGAAGCTTCTGGGCGTTTCCGTCGGCGGAAGCGGCTAGCTCGCCTGACCGCTTGAAGACAACTGCAACCTGGAGGATGACATGAAACGACTCATCGGCATTTTGGTGAGTGCGACGGCGCTACTGGTGTCGGCAACGGTGATCCGTGCTCAGGATCAACTCGTTCCGGCCGGTACGCTGCTGCAATGTACTTTAGACGAGCCGAATTTTTCTTCGGCCACAGCTGCAGTAGGTGACCCGGTGTTATGCCACCTGAGAACCATGCAGGAGTTCGGCAAGCCGATGTTTCCAAGAGGCAGCATGTTGGGCGGACACCTGGAAGCTGAGAAGGACCCGGGACATTTCGTCGGAAAGGGCTACCTGAAGATTACGTTTGACAGGGTGGTTTTGCCGAACGGAGACCTGCCCTTGCCGGCAAAGGTGATCCTGGCTCGCGGGTACAAGGTAGACAAACAAGGCGCCATCGACGGGAACGGACACGCGACGCGTGATGTGGTCGAGTGGATGCTTCCGCCATTGTGGCCGTGGAAGGTGATTAGTTTGCCGTTCCGTGGGCCGAGACCGACGTTGAAGGGTGAAGAACCGCTGGAACTGCGATTGATGGACGACATCGTCCTGCCCTATGCGCTGATGCATCCAGATCGGCCGCCGTATGCGACTGGCTCACGGCCAGCCTCGTACAAGGCACAGCCTCAAACAAACTCGATGCAATTGGCCGTGGCGCAGAGTGTGAGTCCCACCAGCGCGACGACCGCGACGAAACCCATAGCCGCGAGCGAAATCGCGGAAAACGCACAGGTCATAGTGCCGCAAGCCGGCGAACGACAGACGATTGAAAGACGCACCGTGCTGGTGCTGAAGTCCAGCGAGACTTATGAAGTGACTAAGTACCAGAGGGACGGCGACTTGTTGATGTTCGTGGACACGCAAGGGCGGAAGGGCGGAGTCGACGTCAATGAAGTGGATTGGCGAAAGACATCCGAGATGACAGGCGCTGCCCGGTCTGGCGACCAGACGTTGCTCTCTCGACAGACGAATTAGTTGAGTAACGCTGCGGGAGCATAGAGAATTTGGCCGCAACTGTCGTCATTTGCGACGGTTCGTTAGGGGTGTGTGAACTCACCACGGACACTCGTGTCCTGCACACCTAGAGGTTTGTCTGAGTGCCATCCAGCAGTTCGCCAAAGCCAGTTCCTGTAACGAACATCCACAGCAAAAAAACATTTGCATCTCTACTACCATCGTAGTAGATTGACACGCGTGCGTAGTAGAGGGGCGAATGGCCAAACCTAAATTGACGAAGCTAGAACTTCAAATCATGGAAGTCCTATGGACTCGCGGCAGCGCCTCCATCCGTGAGATTCAAGAAACCTTTCCCGAGAGAGAGAGGCCGGCGTACACCACGATCCAGACCACGGTCTACCGCCTGGAAGGGAAGAGAGCCATGCGCCGCGTCAAGAAGGTCGGGAACTTCCACGTTTTCGAAGCCGCGGTCTCCCGCGATGCCGCACAGCGTAAGTTGATCGACGACCTGCTCGCGTTGTTTGGCGGGAGCACACAGCCCGTCATGGCCCACCTGATCGAATCCGGAAAATTGACCCTGGAAGATGTGAAGGAAGCCGAGAAGATTCTGCGGAAGCTCGCCAGAAAGGACAAATCGAAATGATCGCGAACTCTTTGTCCGAGATGTGCAGGGCCGTCGCACCGGCGATTGGGAATCACCTGTGGCAGTCCACGTTATTCGCCGTCGTGGCGGGATTGTTGACTCTTCTCTTGCGCAACAACCACGCGCGCACTCGCTATTGGCTCTGGCTGACAGCCTCTCTCAAATTCCTGGTTCCTTTTTCGCTGTTGGCGAGCCTAGGGAGCCATATCGCATGGTGGCGCGTTTCGGCGCGAGCGAGCGAAGGCGTCTACATCGCTATCGGTCAGCTCAGCCAGCCCTTTTCACAATCGAGGTTGTCTCTTATTTCCGAAGCGGCGCCTGCCATCCATTCCGCCGGCCTCCTCGATCTTCTTCCCGCTCTTCTGGCAACAGTGTGGCTCTGTGGGATCGCTGCGGTCGCTCTCGCTTGGTACGTGCGCTGGCGCCGCATTTCCCTCGTTATGCGGAACGCAGTCCCGCTGCGAGAAGGACGAGAAGTGGGATCATTGCGTCGACTGGAGCGTGCGGCAGGAATCTCGAAGCAAATCGAGCTTCGGAGGTCGCAGACTACTCTCGAACCAGGGATTTTCGGCATTGTCCGGCCAATTTTGGTTTGGCCGCACGGCATCTCGGAACGCCTCGAAGATGAGCATCTAGAAGCCATCCTCGCGCATGAATTCTGTCACGTGCGTCTTCGCGACAATCTGTCGGCCGCCGTACACACGGCGGTGGAAGCCATCTTCTGGTTTCACCCCATGGTTTGGTGGCTGGGAGCCCGACTGCTGCAAGAGCGCGAACGCGCCTGCGACGAACAAGTCCTGGAAATGGGCAGCGACCGGCAGGTCTACGCCGAAAGCATTTTGAAAATCTGCGAATTCTGTGTGGGATCTCCACTGGACTTCGTCTCCGGAGTCACCGGCGCCGATCTCAAGAAAAGGATCGTCAACATTATGTCTAAGAATTCTACACGCAGTCTGAATTTCAGCGGAAAACTGTTG
>Ga0206978_1102_pt1 | contig 20254 bp, 16 predicted proteins | sample Alteio_BWMinCont_21_FD_153477 | JGI IMG/M metagenome (GOLD analysis project Ga0206978, IMG submission 153477) | Enriched cells from forest soil in Barre Woods Harvard Forest LTER site, Petersham, Massachusetts, United States -... | ecosystem: Environmental > Terrestrial > Soil > Temperate forest >...
CAAAAGACAAAAGAGGAGAGCGAGTATGCAAAAATTTGATATTGTTATTGTTGGAAATGGAATACTAGGAATATCAACAGCCTATGCTTTAACATTGGAAGACCCACGTTTAAAAATAGCGGTTATAGGTTCATTTCGTCGCAAGGGATCAGCTAGCGTTGCTGCTGGCGCTATGCTCAATTGTTTTGCAGAAATTACAAAATTTACTGCTACATCAAAGCATGCAGTTAGTAAATTTAATATGGCAAAGGAGGCATTAAAAAGATGGCCTGCATGGTTGGAACAAATCAACAGTGAGCTTTCTCTCACAAAAAAGCTAAGCATTATTCCAGGTACATTTGTTCTGCTAAACACGCGGGCAGGGAAACGTGAAAGTGAAAACTACGCTGCTATTCACCAAGCGCTTTTACAGTGTGGAGAACCGTACGAAGAAGTGGATCCTATGGAGATCCCTGGCATTAATCCTGCGGATGATTCTCGCCCTTTAAAATCTCTTTATATCCCAAATGAGGGATCATTGAATCCCATTCAATTGCTTCATGCTTTGGAAGAAATTATTGTAAAAAATGGCGCAGTCACATTAATAGATGATTGGGCTATCAGATTGCTGGTTGAAAAAGATAAAATTACTGGAGTTGAAGTGCAATCGGGCAAATTGTATCAATCCGATCGTGTTTTGTTAGCGGCAGGAGCGTATTCGCAAAAATTACTGGATCCGATTTCTGTGCTTCAAGAACGCATCCCCAAAATTCTTGCTGGCCCAGGGTCTGGACTTATTTTGAAGGCCAAAAATCACCAATTTAAAAACGTTGTTAGAACACCCACGCGTGCAAGTTCTTGTGGGATCCATATACTCCCCTATAACGAAAAATCTCAATTGCTTTATATGGGTGCTTCTAATTGTATTCGGCTTCTTCCAAAGACTCAACCCAAAGGACGAGATGTTTACTATTTATTGGAGCGTGCAATGGAACAGTTTAACCAAGATTTGCATAAGGCAGAACTGGTTAAATGGCGAGCAGGAAATCGGCCTCTCTCTTTTGATACATTCCCATTGATAGGGGCGACTTCTGTTGCAGGCCTTTGGATGTTGACAGGTACCTATAGAGATGGATTTCACGAGTCTCCATTACTTGCCGTATCTTTGGCAAAAGCAATGCTTGGAAAGCAGACGTTGCTTTGGCATGAATTTCAACCAGAACGGCTACCGATTGAAGTAATGTCAAAACAACAATCAATCGAGGAATTTTCCGATCAATATCTCAGTGTAGGGTATGAACATGGCATGAAATTACCTAAAATTGCATGGGCACCTACAATAAGAGAGATGGTTTATAATCGCGCAAAATTAATCTATGACGCTCTAGAGATTGATATTGGTTTATCTCCAGATATGTTATTTATGTTTGATCAAGACCCAGCAGTGATTCCTTTTTTTAAAGCGCATTATGCGATACTTAAAAATCACTTTTCATCTTCTTATAAACATGCTATACCTATCGCTGCATTGCCTTTTTTATCTAAAAAAAAGTCTTCTGACGTTATCTGGTTGAATTTACCTGAATCCGACAACTCGGGGAATTTTATTCCTACTCTAAATCAAACTGGATACGCAACAACGCATCTAGATTCCTTTTCTCAAGAATTTATTCAATATGCTTCCCAAGCGAAAGGTGCAGTTTTAGAAGTCGGTGCGGCTTATGGTGTTACGACGTTAGCGGCTTTGTCACAAGGAGCAAAGGTTATTTGCAATGATATTGATCCCCGACACTTAATGATTATCAAAAAACAAGCTTCTATAACACAAAATAAATCTCGTTTAACTATTTTACCTGGAGATTTTTCTGGCGAGGTAAATTTACCTGCCGATTCTTTAGAGGCTATTTTAATTTGTCGTGTTTTACATCTTTTTGATGGTGCTAAAATTGAATATTCAATAAAAAAAGCTTATGAAATGCTTGAGCCCGGTGGAAAGATATTCATTATCGCCGAAACGCCATATATGAAAATAACATCCTCTTTTATTCCAGAATATGAAGAAAGATTAAAACAAGGGGTAGAGTGGCCTGGGTTAATCGAGAATTTTCAGGCTTGTTTTAAAGATGCAAATAATCCAAAGATGTTAAATCTTTTAGACCCAACAACATTGTTCCGAGTACTGACAATGAAAGGGTTTATTGTTGAAAAAATAGGCTTTATTAATCGATCGGATTTCCCCCCCAGTCGGCGTTGGGATGGGCGTGAAGGGGTAGGGGTTGTAGCTTATAAGCCTCAACTTTCTGTAAAAAAGCATGCTTTTGTGCGTCAACATGAACGATTTGAGCCCGGTTAAAACGGGCAATGGCATTTCGAGTCGCAAAGGATTTGCCCCCTTTGAAAAAGGGGGCCGCCACGAGTGAACAAAATGATACTTGTAAAATAAAATAAACTTTTGCTTACCCATGACTTTCGTGGCGGGGGGATTTAGCCCCCCACTTACGAAGTCGTTAACGCTGGAGCTCGACGAGACCCCAGAAGTTTAAACCCTGCAAAAGGAGATTTACTACGTTTAGGTGCAGGCGCTGGCACATCTAGCGCGCTAGTTTCACAAGGTTCGGCCTTACGCGACGTTGATGATGGGGTGTAGGCATGCACCATCATCCTTGGGCTGGGAGGAGGAGGGACAGGGGCAGTCAGTCTGCTATTCGCCAAAGGCGTTGCAGCTTCTGTTGTTGGTACTAGGCCAAGCGCGGCTACATCTGCCATGCTGCCCGATCGCCAGCCAAATTTTGCTACATTGGTATTATTCCCCGCGAAATATTGAACACCCTGACTATCTTCTAGTTTAACACCTGGTCTTGTCCAGAAATCCGCTGGGTGCCAAGTTTCTGTTGAAATTGCCCCTGATGGCGTTCGCGTTGGGATCTGATTCATGCCGAGTTTTGCTACTATCGTATTCCAGAATGTTTCTACGCCTTGTTCGGGTTTGCGTTGTGTCACCACATTTAATAAAAGCGTCTCTAATCCATTAGGTTTTTTTAATTCATGCTCGAGTTGATGCATATTATTAAACACGTCATCAATCATCCATATAATGGCAAAGGCGGCTACGCGTTCAGCAGGTGAAATAAATCGACCTTTAAGACTCTTTTGTACAAGTGCCGTTGCGCTGCCCGTTTGTGCTCGGGCCTCTTCTTTTGTCTGAAGCCGTTCGAACGCTGGCAGATACGCCATCGTTAATTTTCGGGCGACCGACTCAAATATCTCGCCTGCCCCTCTAGCGGGAACCATGGCTGCTATGTTTTCATATATATTTGTTTGTCTAATGCCATCTACTTGTCTCGTAGCCGAAGCGGCTAATCCAAAGAATTTCGAGGCAGCAGTGCCGACTAAGGGTATCGCGTCTACAAACTCCGTGCTGACATCCAGCACTTTTGCAACCAAGCTGAGTGAACCTTCGCTAACAACCACGCCACCGCCTGCAACGGCTTGAGCGCTTTTGTGTATGGATTTTAAGCGAGACAGAATAGTGTTATAGGCTTCTTCCGCATTGGGACGATTTTTGATGAATGCTTTGAAGCGCTCTATTTCTTCTTTTTCATCAAAATGACCGAGATCTCTCACATTTTGCACGGCTTGATCAACTTTTTTCGTCGCTTCATCGACGTCTTTTACTGCTGCATCCACTTTTTTTACGGCTTGATCAACGCCGTTGACGGTTTCGGCAAGATGCTTAGTTTCATTTTGAGCTGCAGCAAGCTCTGCTTGTAAACGCGCTGTTTCAAGCTGTGCTTTTTCAAGTTTTGTTTTTAATTCATCTTGTGCGCTAGCCAGCTGCGTATCTAGTTTATTCCCCTTTTCTCGCATGCTTTGTTCCACTTCTTCTTCCACTTTATGTGAGAGCGATGCTGTAACAGCCAGCATCTGTGGGCTGTGAGCGAGCAATGCGCCTTCAATTAATTGTTTTGAAGGTTCAAAATCATAATGCACAACGATTTTTGTAGGTAATGTTCCGGTACCTCGCTTATTGCAAAATTTCATTTCAAATAGCAGTACGTTTGGGTTGCCTGTTTCAGTGCCAACGTATTCCAATTCTTCATCGGGATCAGCCTGAAAAGCACCAGGATGTTTTGCTGGATTTCGCACAAGTTCGAGTGGCGATCGGGTAGTACCAGAAACGGGAATTGTTGGCGACACATGTCGAGCTAAAAGTTCGCCGAGGATTTCCAACTTTCCTTCATAATGTACGTGAATAACGTGTTCGGGCGCATCAAACGGGATCACTGCGCTCGGTTTTGGTGGTACATAGGCACCTTCTTGAAAGAAAAAATCGGATATTTTTTGTTTTAAGTCGGTGTTATCGGTGTCCGGTGATTCATTTTCATATCGCCAGCGAGATTCTGATTGGAGCAATGCACCACTGTGTATTGTTTCAAGCATAAGCGGTAAGCAGGTTCCTTTACGATAGTCTAAGGGGTTTGCACCTTTTGCAAGTAGTTCTCGCACCATGTGCACATTGCCACGTGCAGCAGCTTCAAATAAAGGCGTAGAGCCTGCTTTTCCGCCTTTATGAACATTTACACCTTTTTGTAGCAGTTCATCAAATGCCCAGGTATTGTAAAAAAGAATGGCAGTAATGAGGGGAGGGGGCACATCTTGATTTTTATGGTTTAGTCCAGAAAAATTAATATCTGCACCTTCGCTCAGCTTATCATAAAAGCCCTTTTCATAATGATAGTGAATCGCGCTTTCTAGAAATCCAGCAAGTTTTCTTATTTCTAAGGCGGATATCGCGCTATCGGTTTGTGGTTGTTTATCAGTTGCTAATTGCCCATTCATGCCTGCTGTCGTGGTAGCCATAGTCTCGCCTCCTAAACTTGTTGTTGCATTTAAAACCACAAGTTATCTAAATTATAAGATATGCATTCTTATTTAGAACGCGGCTCATTATACCCATACCGTACACGCAAAATCAAGGTTTATAACTTTTTGAGTGGTATTACCAAAGTATGGAGAAAGGTCGACCTATTAATGCTCCTAAAGGTTTTGATTCAAATGTCGATGCACCTTACATGTAGGCGATTTGTAAAGTTTCATACATTTTTTCGTGTAGTTACATAGAAGTGTAAATTAAATGAGTCATTAGGGGGCGTTATGGCAACGGATCCAAAGCAACTGGCACTGGCAGCAGCGATTAAGGAAATATTAGCATTATCAAAAGTACCCGGTGAAGCAAGTGTTGATGCAGAAGGTTTGCTAGTACTTGACATTCCTACAAAGGTTTCTGAAGAGTCAAAAGGGATACTGACTTTCTTAAAAGAAACAATAGATGCGGTTGCGGATAGTAAATTTCCCAAAGACAATGTTGTTTACGAAAAATATAAATTTTTATTATCTGAAGAGGCTGAGCAAGAAGTTATGAATAAACTTGCCGCTGTACGGGCGGCAGCAAAAGTAACAACTGACCCAGCAAAAGCAGCAGGTGATAAACCAGAGAAAAAGCAAGGTGCAGAGGCTCCGGCCAAAATAGGTAATTTATTCGAAGACGTTGAGTCTACGCCTGACGCAAAAACTGAGACAAAAACGGCTGCCGATGCTGGGGGTGCTACGCCTGCAAAAACCGAGGCAAAAACTGAGCCAGAGGCAAAGACGGCTGCTGCTGAAACAGATGCTAAAGAAAAATTAGAACCTATTCGTGTTTTACTTGCTCAATTACTGGAAGAGAAGAAGATATCAGCGGATCAAATTTCAGTAAGAGTAGAATTAGATCCTGCAAACCCCATTAGAATTTATGTTGCCCTTCGTACCGATGATGCTGTTGATGCCGCTGATGCTTTTAATGCCCTAGAAACAACGTTGCGCACAGAAGCAGGTATTAATGCTAAAGGGGGGAAGCGACCGAAATTCGATCCTGAATATGGAAAAACATGCCTGGTCATTGAAGCGACTGATAACTTAGCGGCTGTTAATAGCGACAAATTTAAGGGGGCATTTTCAAGCAATTTATCTGCAAAGAAGAAGCCTGAAGCAAAAGCTGACGAAACTGAGCCTAAACCTGAGACAAAGACGCCTGCTGAGAAGCCTGCGGACAAACCACCTCACAAACCTAGCGTAGCAATTACTAAGTGGAGGCTGGCGGCCAAGGGGGCCGGTCAGGCAGCACTAGCAGTCAAGAATATGCAACCTAAGGCCAATCCTGCTACCACACCACAGACAGAAGCAAAGAAAGAGCCTGCCCCTCCTACCTCAGAGAAAAAGCCGGATCCTACCCCAGACTCAAAGCATGACGACCCTGCGTCTGGGACAAAGACGACCACAGATCCTAAACCTTCTGATGCCCATGAAGCTAATGTTAAGAAAGCTAAAGAACTGGTTGAGGGGGTCGATGCGTTGCGTGAAGAAGGTGATGGCGCCCTGACTACAGCAGAGGCGTTGAAGGAAAAGGAGCAAGAGCTTACCCGAAAAGCTCTTCAGACTAGAACGCTTGCTAGCGAGGCATTGAATAAGGCCAAGGCTGCAAATGCAGACTCTGCTGTTGTTGCGCATGCTAAAAGCACGATTAAAGAAGCGTTGAGAATTACCGAGGAAGCTGTTAAGGCTGCTGAAGCGGCTAAGGATGCTGCTGTTGCTGAACTTGGACTCAGGAATAAGTATCTAACGTCTGCGCGTGAGGCGGTGGAAAGCATTATTGTTGCTCAAGAAACTGCACCGCTTGGAACTGCCGACCCCGCATTAAAGGAGATGCTTGGAAAGGCTGAGCAACAGGTTGTATTTGCAACTCAATTTGTTAAGTTGACTGAACAGAGTGAATCCTCTGCTAAGAGAGTTCTTGAAGAGCAGCGGCAGAATCTTAAGAAATTGGAGGAGACGGAGCGCGCGGCATTCGGCACCAAGGCGGCACCGCAGTCTGCTACCACACAGCCGCCTGTGGAGCTAAAGACAGACCCAAACCCTGCTGCCAAGGCGGCTCCACAGATTGTACTCAGTTCCGCCACGTCCTCTCCTGCTCCAAAGCTTGACGCTGCGGCTGAAGCTGCTGCTAAAGCTGAAGAAGCGGAGCGCCAATTAGAGAAACTAATTCAGACAGCCGACAAGCTGCTTGGTGGGATTAAGGCTTTCGAAGAGACGACCGGAAAGTTGCGTGAGAAAAGCAAAAAGGATTCAGATGCTGCTGATCCAACTGTAACGTCTGCTGACAAAGCGCTTAATACTGCTAGAGGTCTCTGCACTGCTGATCCTAGCGTACCTGAGGATATTGCTAAAGCTAAGGCTGCTCTTGATGCAACTGAGGCTGCTGTTGCTCAGGCTCGCGAGGCTGCTGATATTGCCCTTGCGTCTGCTAGAGAAACTAAAACGGCTCTTGAGGCTGAAAAGAAAGCAAAGGATGAGGCTCGTACAGCTGCGAGGAGCGCTTATGATCAAGCTGTGTCCCTTAAGGTAGAAAACCAGTTTCCAAAGAGTAAGCTTACAGCTGCAAATGCGAGTGCTACCAAAGCTGAAGAAGCGGTTAAAGAATATGAGCAGATAACTATTGCGGACCAGACTCAGCGTCTCAAGCAAATACAAGAGATACTTACTGAAGTTAGGACAATGGCACAGAAACGTGCAGCAGCTGTTCTTGAAGCTGCGCAGAATAAGCTAGCAAAAGACTCTAATAATGTTGAGCTACAGCAGAAGGCTAAGGAGGCTGAGGCTGAGGTAAAGAAAGCCGCTGAAGCACAAGCTAAAGCTGAAGCGGATGCTGCTGCTGAGGCAAAGAAAGCCGAAGAAAAAGCTAAAGCTGATGCTGCGGCTGAGGCTGCGGCAAAGAAGCAGGCTGACGAGGAGGCAAAGAAAGCTGAAGAAGCAAAGAAAGCTGAAGAAAAAGCTAAAGCTGATGCTGCTGCGGCAAAGAAAGCTGAAGAGGAAAAAAAGAAAGCTGATGAAGCACAAGCTGAAGCGGATGCTGCGGCTGCGGTTGCGCCAAACAATCAAGAGGATGAAGAGGAAGAAGAGGGCGCGCCTGAGTCTGAGAGTGATCTTGATGATGACGATGCTGAACCACCACCAGAAGAACCACCAGCTGCTAAATCACCAGAAGAATCAAAAGAAGAGGAGGTGTTTCCGGAGGAGCAAGAGCAGGGCTTCGTGGGGAGGATTATGCAAGCGGGTAAAGACTTCTTGTCACTGAACAAGACCACATCTAGTAATGCTACCGTAAGCGCTACTGGCACGACGTCTCTTAAGGGGGCATCCGCGACACCTACAAAAACGATTTCTGCGAATAAAGCTAATCGTAGCATTGAAAAGGTCTGGCAGGACTTTGAAGCCGCCATGGCATCGCATAATGAGGCTCATCCAAGCGATCAAGTACATTATGAGCTGTCGAAGGGGCCAGGAAAATCATTTAATGTTACTGATAACGTGAGCCGAAAGCACCTTGCCACTGTTGAAAGAAAGGCAAATAAATCGATCGAATATAAGTTTTCAAAAGATAACGTAGATTTCAAGATGGCGGATGTTGTATTACGAGCATCCCAAGACGAAGTATTGATATTGCATAGTAGCAGCCTTAACGATATCGAAGCAATATTAAAGGCAGCAGCAGATCCTAATAATAAAGGGAAGACTATTAAGTTTGATGATGCAACGAAAGACTACTTAGAAAAGAACCGCGGTTTAATTGACCCGATGGACCATCCATCTCTTGTAGCGAGGCTAGCAAAGGACAATTCAGCAAAAGCACAGGAAGATGCAACAAAAGCAGTGAAAGCGGCAGAGAAAGCAGTGAAAGCGGCAGAGAAAGCAAAAGAAAAAGCGCTAGAAGAAGAAAAGGCAGCAGCAGCAGCAGCGGGGGTGGCGCTAGCCAACGCAGGGGCGGCGGTGGCGCTAGGCAAAGCGCAAGATCCAGCGGCAGAAGCAGCCAAAAAAGCAGCAGATGAAGCAAAAGAAAGGGCGGAGGCAAACGTAAAGGAAAAGACAAAAGCAGAGGCAGACGCAAAAGCAGCATTAGAAGCAGCCAAAAAAACAGAAGAGGAAGTCAAAAAAGCAGCAAAGGAAGCAGCAAAAACAAAACCGAAGTCGCCATCTGCACCAAAACCACCGTAAACTGCGCGCAATATTGAAACTGAATTAAAAAGAAAAGCTTGGTTTATCCATTTTTACGGGTTGAGTCCAAGATACAAGAGAAATTCTACACCGTTTCTGGTGCAACAAATAATTTTTCGCGGCGAAGTTCTTCTTGGTAAAAAATGGTTAAGCCTATAGAAAACACAATGATTGACGCAAAATAATGCCAGGTAATGGTTTCGCCCAAGAAATACCAACCAAAGAACGAGGCAAAGAAAGGCGTGATTAACCCTGCAAATGACATAAAAGTGGCCGTATAACGTTTGAGTAAATGTCCGTATAAGTTGTAACATACGATATTGGAAATTAAACACATGAGTAAACTGTTTTGGAGGAAAGGGCCAAAATCAGTCACAGGAATCGGGTTCCAAGCTTCGCCAGCGACATAAGAGTGCATTAATGCCATTGCGCCGCCGATTGTCATGCTAATGCCATTTGCCATGAGCGGTGTATAATTATATTCGCTCACGACTTTCTTTAATAAAGTCCAACCATAGACGCTGCAGATGGTGCCAAACACAGCGACAAGCACAGCGATATTTGCCAATGAAAAAAATCCGGTTTCGTTTGATGTGATTTCCGAGGTAGATTGCGTCATAAAAATGGGAACAAGCCCTGTAAAACCAACCAAAAGCCCAAACCATTTCTTTTTGGATAAGGTTTCTTTTAAAACAATGTATGCAACCAAGGCGGCAATAAAAGGTGAAAGGCTATAAATTAAGCACGCTTTTGCGGACACCATGTGTTGGATGCCCCAAATTTCGGCAGCATTGGTAAGGTAGATACAAAAAAAGCTGAGTAACAATAGCGATTTAACATGCGCTAGTTTGATCTGAAAGGCTTTGCGATTATAAAAAAATTGATGGGCTAATAAGAGAAGACCCGCAAACAACATGCGCGATCCAATCAAAAAGAAAGGTTCACTGTAGTTTAAGGTGCCTTTGCTAAGGCCAAACAAGCTGGCAAATAAGGCATATAGTACGATGGTTAAAAACATCGATTGACCTCTACGTTTAGTGTGGGAAAGTGGAATTGTACCATAAAATTCAGTGAGCAGTATAGCGAAAAAAGCAAAGAAAAACTGTATAAAAAACCAGCTACTTAGCAATGGGGTCTGACCCCATTCTCTCTAAGATGTCTGTCTGCGACAGTGTTTGAGCTGCGGTATCAGTTCTGCCTTTATATTCCAACGCGCCATTTGCCAGATTTTTCTCGCTGATAACCACACGGTGCGGAATGCCAATTAATTCTGCATCGGCAAACATAACACCGGGACGCTCTTCACGATCGTCCAACAAAACATCGATACCAGCAGTTATCAGATCTTGGTAGAGTTTTTCTGTTGCCGTTTTTACGATATGAGAACTCGAAAAACCAATTGGGATCAAAATAACTTGAAAAGGCGCCAGTGGTGCTGGCCAAACAATGCCTTTGTCGTCGTGATGTTGTTCGATGGCAGCTGCAACAATACGGGTTACGCCAATGCCATAACATCCCATCATCAGCGTTTTGGGTTGTCCTGATTCATCTAAAACCGTTGCATTCATGGCTTGACTGTACTTGTCGCCGAGTTGAAAAATATGGCCGACTTCAATGCCGCGTATGAATTTTAAAGTGCCTTTGCCATCGGGACTTAAATCTCCTTCCTGTACTTTGCGCAGATCGGCAATTTCAGGTGCTTGGCAATCGCGCCCCCAATTAAAGCCCGCATAGTGCGTATCGTCTTTATTGGCACCGCAAATAAAATTAGCCATGGTGAGCACCGCCGGATCGGCAATAAGCGGAATATTCAGTTCCTTAGGCCCCACAAATCCAGGTCCACAATGCGCGAGTGCTTGTACTTCTTCAACACTGACCATTGCAAAAGGCGTTGCGACGAATGCGTGTTTTTCGGCTTTAATGGGGTTCAGTTCGTGATCACCGCGTACCAGCAGCGCAACAATAGGATGCTGTTCTGTCTTACCGCGAACTAAAAGCGTTTTTAAGATTTTTTTCGTTTCAACTTTCAGATGCGTTGCTTGTCCGTCTACAGATTTAATACCCGGGGTTGTTACAAAGCTTAAGGTTTCTGTGACTGTTTGAGGCGTTTCTGTAGGCAGCAAGGATTGTGCCATTTCTACGTTTGCGGCATAGTCACTTTCGTTGCTGTAAGCGAGCAGATCTTCGCCGGAATCTGCTAAAACATGGAATTCATGCGAGACACTGCCACCAATGCTGCCTGTATCGGCTAACACAGGGCGAAAGGTAAGTCCCAAGCGTGTAAATATCTTGCTGTAAGCATCAAAAAATTGTTGATAGGTGGTTTGTAGAGATGCTTTGTCAATATGAAAAGAATAAGCATCTTTCATTAAAAATTCGCGGGCACGCATCACACCAAAGCGGGGACGAATTTCATCTCTAAATTTCATTTGGATTTGATAGAGCGATAGCGGTAATTGTTTATAGCTTTTTAATTCGCGTCTCACTAAGTCGGTAACCACTTCTTCATGTGTAGGGCCAAAGCAAAAAGCGCGTTTATGGCGATCAACAATTTTTAAAAGCTGTGGCCCGAATTGTTCCCAGCGTTCTGTCTCTTGCCAGAGCTCCGCAGGTTGCACGGCAGGCATTAAGATTTCTTGAGCACCGATGCGATTCATTTCTTCTCGTATAATGCGCTCTACTTTGCGCACCACACGCAAGCCGAGCGGCAACCAGGTATATAAGCCAGAGGCGAGCTTTCGGATAAGACCCGCTCGCAGCATCAGCTTATGGCTAACGATTTCCGCATCATTAGGGGATTCTTTCAGAGTTGCCATTAACAATTGAGAAACGCGCATATATTGTCCTAATCCAAGTGGGTCATTTATCTAATTGAACAGTAAGGTTTATTCTATGGGATTAGGATTGCGCTTGTCTAGCACAGGGTGAGTTAAAAAAAGACTTCTAGTGAGAGAGTGTGGGGAGGAGATAGTGTCTCCCCCCGTATTTGCCAATCACAGACTATTTAGCATTAGCGTAGGGATGTGGCGATGGTGAACTTTTGGCACTTGATGATGAAGGTGCTGTTGTAGTAGGTGCAGGCCATTTGCAATGATTTAAAACATCTTGCAAACTCATTTCATCTGCTTTTGCGGTCATTAACTTAGTATGAGTCTGATTAACAGCGCCTAGAATGTCTGAGAATTCCTTGGAAGGGTACAGCTTGTGCAACTCTAATGCCAGTTGAGGCATGCTACAGAGTTCTATTGCTTCCTGTAAATATGTTAGATCAGCTGCGGTATAAGCAGCTTTAAATTTAATTTTTTGAGACAAGGTAGGATTGCTTGTAATTGCACTGCTTGTTTCAGCTAACTCTTTGTTTTCGGTATATGCATGGTACATATGGTTATCTCCTCGTTGAGTTGTTAGAAAAACAACTATACCAAATTAAGAGGTATAATACAATAACTTTTTATGACAGGGTTGTACGAAAACAACCCATGGCCTAAAATTAAATAGGCATTCAAGGATGATGGCCGGAGAAACCTTAACAATGGCAGAATATTTAACAGAAGCAGCTTATCAGCGTTGGTTGAGACAGTATCAAACAAATCTGGGATCTTACATCAATCTATTGGATGATTTACGCATTCGACTGGATGCCTTGCCCTATGAAGAAGAGGTTCACAATATAGAAAACAGGGTGAGTGAGATAGATGAGAATTTGGAAAAAGTTATTCCCCGGAATTTTGCTGCTAATGCTAAACCACTGCAAGGTTTTGAAATGTTTGTAGAGAATATAAAAGTTTTGATTAATTTATTTTATCGAATCCGCGGACGTGAAGATCATTTTAAAGGTATTTACGCGTTGGAGAAAAACAGAGTTTTAGCGGTTCATCATGAATTTCAGTTTAAAGAAAAATTAAAACGGGTGCGCGAGATGATCGAAGCTGTTGAAGCACAAGCTGAAGAACAAAGTGCGCAAGAAACAGCGGAAGAACCAATAGAACCAGTGGAGTCAAATCTAGATTCTGCAGTAGCAGTTTGATTGAGCAATGGCAGCAATGGGGTCAGATCTGGAATTTAGACTTTGTAAGCAGGGCTTTCTGATATAAGATATTCCAAATAAAAAAGTCTAAATTCCAGATCTGACCCCATTTAGAACATATTGAGCTCTAATTTGGCCACTTCTGACATTCTTTCTTTATCCCAAGGGGGATCCCACACCAATTCGACAGCAACGCCAGAGACGCCGCTGACTTTTAAAATACTATCTTGTACCGTTTGTGGAAAAGTTTGGGCAACGGGGCAGTTAGGGGAGGTGAGTGTCATATCGATTTTGACATCGCCAGATTCATCATCAACCACTATTGTATAGATAAGTCCCAAATCATAAATATTAACGGGAATTTCGGGATCAAAAATGCCCTTTAAATTTTCGATGACGCGTTCTTCGAGTGTGGGTGTTGTGCAGTCGCTCATGGTGTTTCCGTAGAGACAGGGTTAGGGACTTGTTGAATGGCTGCTTGCAAAGTATGCCAGGGTAGGGTGGCGCATTTTACGCGTGCAGGGAATGCTTTTACGCCAGAAAACGCGGCTAGTTTTCCGAGAGTGACCTGTAGATCCTCTGTTTCTGATTGGGATGATTGGCATTCTGTTGTTAGCAAGGCTTTAAAGCAGGTTGATAGATTCATGACCGCTTCAAGGGTTTTGCCAATTAAGGCCTCTGTCATTAAAGAAGCGGAAGCGGTAGAAATAGCGCAACCTGAACCCGTAAACGTTGCGTTTTGAATAATGCCATTTTCAATGTTTAAATAAATTTGTACTTTATCGCCACACAGTGGATTAAATCCTTGGGCTGTGCCATTGGCATTATTCAGTGCGCAGCAATTTCTGGGCTGTGTGCCATGATCAATAATTAATTCTTGGTATAATTCGTCTAGCACCATATATAACCTTTAGTTTTTCACTTTTCCTTCTCCCGCTCCACGGGAGAAGGTGCCCGAAGGGCGGATGAGGGAAATATCCGTCTGACTTCATGTAAACCCATCATCAGCTTATCAATATCATCAATCGTATTGTATATGCCAAACGATGCCCTTGCCGTCGCGGGAACATTGAAAAAATCCATAATCGGCATTGCACAATGATGTCCTGTGCGTATTGCAATCCCAAATTGATCAAGAATGCTGCCAATATCGTGTGGATGTACGCCATCGAGCATAAAAGAAATGACGCCCACTTTTTCTTTTGCAGTCCCGATGATTTTTAAACCCGGAAAAGCAGAGAGTTTTTCGGTTGCATCCCGTAATAACGTTTTTTCATGTGTTGTGATAAAATCCCATCCCAAGCGTTCTAGATATTCTAGCGCGCTGCCAAATGCGATCACTTCGGCAATAGCGGGAGTGCCTGCCTCAAATTTAAAAGGAATTTCATTGTAAGTTGATTTTTCAAAGCTGACTTCTAAGATCATCTCGCCACCGCCTTGATAGGGGGGCATGGCTTCTAGCCAATGTGTTTTTCCGTATAATATGCCGACACCCGTAGGGCCGTACGTTTTATGGCTTGAAAAAGTAAAAAAATCGCAATCTAAGGCTTGCACATCAATTTTAAGATGGGGTGCGGATTGCGCACCGTCAACCAAAACTGGAATATGATGCGCATGAGCGCTTTGAATAATTTCTGCCAGTGGGTTCTGTGTACCTAAGGCATTAGACGCGTGTGTGATTGCTAAAAGCTTTGTTTTTTTGCTGAACAGTTGTTCGATTGTTTCTAGCTTCAATTCACCTCGTTCATTGATGGGTATCACTTTAAGGTGCGCACCCTTGGCTTGGCATAACAGTTGCCAAGGCACAATATTAGAATGATGTTCCATGGCAGAGATCAGAATTTCGTCTCCACTATTGACAAATTTCCCCCCAAAACTGGCAGCAACCAAGTTAATCGCTTCTGTGGCACCGCGCACAAAAATACATTCTTTAGCCTGTTTGGCATTGATAAATTTTTGGACAGTGATACGCGCGTTTTCATAGGCTTCAGTTGCTGTCGTACTTAATTGGTGTACACCGCGGTGAATATTGGCGTTCATGCCTGAGTAGTATTGGTTTAAAGCATCGAGAACACATTGCGGCTTTTGAGTCGTTGCCGCATTGTCCAAATAGACTAAAGGATGTCCATGAATAGTTTTTTGTAAAATAGGAAAGTCGGCTCGAATATTTTGCAGCGTGCGAGTACTTTTTACAATATTAGCGGTATTAGTGCTCATTAATCAACGCCTCAATGTATTGTTGCGCATCGGGTGGCAACCCTTCTAAACTGGGATAAATAAAACTATTAATTAATAACTGCTCGGCTTCATCTTTAGGTACCCCGCGACTTTGTAAGTAAAAAAGCGCGTCTGGGTCAAGGTGTCCAACAGTCGCGCCATGAGAACACTGAATATCATGATTGTAAATTTCAAGTTGCGGACGGGTATTTGCCTCGGCATTCATAGAAAGCAGTATATTTTTATTTTCAAGAGAGGCGATGGTTTTATGGGCATTTTTATGCACCACAATTTTTCCGGTAAAACTCGCTTTGGCACGATCTTTGATAACACCCCGTGTCACAGTGCGGCTTTCGCAATGTGGTTGATGATGATTAACCGTGAGATGAACATCCATTTGTGTGCGTTGGCTTGCCAGTTCTAAAGATTGGAATTCGCATTCCGCATGTGTGCCATTCAGATCAATTTCGAAACTTGCACGATTCACCGAACCACCGAGTGTAATCGCCGTTCCGCGATAGCAACTCTCTTCAGCCTGTTCTACATGAATATGGGCAATTTGTGTACTTGCAGAGTCTGATCGTTGCAAAAAAAGATGCGAGAGCGTGGCATTTTTCGCTAATTTAATATTTGTGACGCTGTTGGTAAAAGCACTTTGTTTTCCGCGATTAATAACGATTTCTATTAGCGTCGCATGACAGTTTTCTTCAACGAGAATACTATTTTGGGGATGTCCCATCAGCGGCACGGTTTCAGAGTCGATAACATGCACAATATAAATGGGATCATGAATCACCGATTTTTTAGGTAATACTAAATAAGCGCCATTATGGTGAAAAGCCTGATTCAGGGCTTGCAATCCATTTTTAAAGAGCATCGTGCTGATGGGTAAGTTGCGTTTGGGCTCTAAGGATGAACGAGCCTCAGAATCAGGCGCGTTAAATCTATCCATTAAAAATAGCGTAGGGGAAAATTCTTTTAGTGCGCGTCCATTATAAAATACCCATTGCTTAGAAGATTTGGGGTCGATGAGAAGCGGGTGGATAGATTCCGGATTATCCAAAGAAACCGTTTTGTTCAATGTTTGCACTGGGTGAAAAGTATCTAAGGCAAAACGGGAGAGATCGGTATATTTCCAATCATCGAACTGTCGTGTGGGGAGCCCCATTTCGTTAAAATGATCTAAAGCATGACGACGAGCCTGCAATTTTTCAGGATTATGCGCATCAAAAAAGAGTGGCGCTGCTTTTTGGTATTTTTCGATAATTGTCATGATCTTTTACAACCAACCATAGCCTTTGCTCTCCAATTCTAGGGCAAGAGACTTGTCTCCCGATTTTACTAATTTGCCATTCGCAATCACATGCACAAAATCAGGTTCAATATAATCTAATAATCGCTGATAATGTGTGATTAATAAAATAGCGCGATCTTTGCTGCGTAGGGCATTAATGCCACGGGCGACTTCTTTGAGGGCATCAATATCAAGACCCGAATCCGTTTCATCTAAAATGGCAAGCTGGGGTTCTAATAAAGACATTTGCAATATTTCATTGCGCTTTTTCTCGCCGCCCGAAAAGCCATCGTTAAGCGAACGGTATAATAGGGCTTCTGGCATCTCTAAAAAAGCCATTTTTTCTTTAATTGCGGCTAAGAAATCAACAGCATCTATAGGAGGTTTGCCTTGCGCTTTTCGTACCGCATTAAATGCCGATTTTAAAAATTGAATATTGGTTACCCCTGGAATAGAGACAGGGTATTGAAAACCTAAAAAAAGACCTTTCCAGGCACATTCTTCTGGAGATAATGCCAATAAGTCTTCACCCAAATAGCGGATAGCACCTTGTTTGACAACATAACCTTCTTTTCTTGCCAACAGATTCGCCAGCGTGCTTTTGCCAGAGCCATTAGGACCCATTAAGGCATGTATTTCGCCTGCACGAATGGTGAGATTAAAATCCTGTAAAATAGCTTTGTACAGGGATGCCTGATTGTTGCCGGCATTGTCATTGATGCCAACATGCAAATCTTGAATTTCTAGCAGTATTTTAGACATTTTAATTCCTCATCCAATTGCGCCTTCCAAGCTAATAGCCAATAATTTTTGCGCTTCTACTGCAAACTCCATGGGCAATTCTTTAAAGACTTGTTTACAAAAACCATTCACGATCATTGAAATGGCATCTTCTTGATGAATGCCCCGTTGGCGACAATAAAAGAGTTGTTCTTCGCTAATTTTACCGGTTGTTGCTTCGTGTTCTATTTTGGCTGTTTTATTTCTGGCTTCTATATAGGGAAAAGTATGCCCACTGCAAGCATCACCAAACAAAAGTGTGTCACATTGGGTATAATTTTGCGCATTGTGCGCTTTTTCAGTCACACGAACAAGACCGCGATAATTATTTTTGCCATGACCGGCTGAAATGCCCTTTGCTAAAATAGTGCTACGCGTGTTTGCGCCAATATGGATCATCTTAGTACCCGTATCGGCCTGTTGGTGGTGATTGGTGAGCGCTACGGAATAAAATTCACCGACACTGCCTTCGCCTTGCAAAATAACGCTGGGATATTTCCAGGTAATGGCAGAACCTGTTTCTACTTGTGTCCACGAGATTTTAGAGGCTTTACCGCGACATAATCCGCGTTTGGTCACAAAATTATAAATTCCGCCTTTGCCTTCTTTATCGCCGGGATACCAATTTTGTACGGTTGAGTATTTAATATGCGCCCGATCAAGTGCGACAAGTTCTACAACTGCGGCATGCAGTTGGTTTTCGTCTCGCATGGGTGCCGTGCAACCTTCTAAATAGCTAACACTGCTGCCTTCTTCTGCAATAATAAGCGTACGTTCGAATTGTCCGGTAGCAGCGGCATTAATACGAAAATAGGTCGAGAGTTCCATGGGGCATCGCACACCCTTAGGAATATAACAAAATGATCCATCAGTAAAAACAGCCGAATTTAAACACGCAAAAAAATTGTCGGTATAGGGAACCACCGTGCCTAAATATTTTTTAATGAGTTCGGGATGTTCTTGCACCGCTTCAGAAAACGAACAAAAGATAATGCCCTCACTGGCCAATTTTGCTTTAAAGGTTGTGGCAACCGAAACACTGTCGAATACCGCATCAATCGCAATACCGCTTAAGCGTTCTTGTTCTCTCAAGGGTATTCCCAGTTTCTCATAGGTTTTCAGTAATTCAGGATCAATTTCATCTAAGCTGGTGATCGTCTTTTTGGTTTTAGGTGCAGAGTAGTAAATAATTTTTTGGTAATCGATGGGATCATAATGCACTTCTGCCCAATGCGGTTCTTTTAAGGTTAACCAATGTTCGTACGCACGAAGACGCCATTCCAACATAAAAGCGGGTTCATTTTTTTTAGCAGAAATCAGACGAATGGTATCCGCATTTAAGCCGGCGGGAATGCTATCCGATTCGATGTCGGTAATAAATCCAGCGCTATATTCGGTATCCATCCAGTTTGTGAGTTCTGGATTGCGTGCGCTTGTGCTGGCACTAGTGTCGGACATGGCTCACCTCGATGTGTTGATTTTTCTGCCTAATAGGCTCTAGGCGCTCAACTTTAATCAAGTCATACAACTTAACTGATTGTAAGGCGTTGGTGATGGCTTGATTAATGCGCAACCAAGGGGTTTTGATGGAGCATAGCGGCGCACTGGCACAATAATCGTGTCCTAAGCTGCATTCAGTAATGGCAATGGGGCCTTCTAAGGCATTGACTAGCATTGCCACGGTAATTTCTTTGGGTTCGGCGGCTAAAACATAGCCACCATGGGCACCCCGTGCCGAATGGAGTAGTTTGTTTTTTGTTAATTTTTTCAAAAGCTTAGATACGGTTGGTTGGGCAATAGCGGTGTGTTCGGCAATTTCTTTTGCTTGAAAAAGGCGTAGCGGTTCACCTGCCATAAAAGCCATAATAACGACGCCATAATCGGTTAATTTGGTAATTCGAACCACAGTTGCTATACACCCCTTAGAATATAAGACTAAATTAGTCCCCTATAGATTTTGGTAGTATAAACTATTCTGGGTGTGTGTGAAACTTACGTTTTGTCTTTGTTCAGATTGAACTCTTTGTTCCGCAACGCTTCCATTTTAATTTCATCTAATCCTAACGCTTTGGCAATTTTAAGTAGCGTTGAACGTTGTGGCATGGCATTTGAATTGAAAAATCGAGAAAGCGAAGATTGAGGAATTTCTGTTAATTCAGCCAAGCGTGTTATTCCCCCATTTTGGGTAACAACAGATAATAAACTGTCTTTGAAATCTCGAATATGCTTAGAAATAGTCTCTAAATCATTAAATTTGATATAAGATTCTTCAATCTTTTCCTTTTGAAGGCATGCATCTAACAAGTCTTGAATATCTGCAACAATTTCGTTTTTTTCTTCGGGTTCTTTTTCATTTCTCCATAATTTCATGAGATTAGAAATACCTTCGAAATCAAGCGCGGCTCGAACAGCATCCACAATAAACATTTTGGGCAGATCTGCCTTTTTCATTTCTAGGGCAATTTCAAATAGTACAATTTTATTGTTTCCTTCACTCTCAGAATTACGATGAGTGTTTTTTGCTGTCTGTTTTGTGCTATCGCTATGGGGGCGTGCATGCATTGTCATGATAAGCTTCCGCGCATTGTGTAGCGATTTTGCCGAATGAGTTGCATAAATGCTTGAAAACGGGCTAATTGTCTTTTGTCATGTTTTTCGTTATGTTTGACATAAGCTTCACACAAAAAACATTTCTTATCGATAATGCCTACCGTTAATCTTAGTTGAACACGACCCGAACCAACTTGGTGCCACTTCATTTTATAACCATTATTAATAACTTGCCCATTAGACTCCTGAGCTGCTGACCAAAATTTTCCTTGACGAAATTTTGGATTGTGTGGAAATTTCTGTAATAACATAACATCTGG
>Ga0206978_1104_pt1 | contig 19939 bp, 12 predicted proteins | sample Alteio_BWMinCont_21_FD_153477 | JGI IMG/M metagenome (GOLD analysis project Ga0206978, IMG submission 153477) | Enriched cells from forest soil in Barre Woods Harvard Forest LTER site, Petersham, Massachusetts, United States -... | ecosystem: Environmental > Terrestrial > Soil > Temperate forest >...
CTGCTGACAAATTGAACGTCACCCGCCGGAATGGCCGTGCCGTCCAATCGAACCGTGGAACTAGAATCAAAACCCGAGCCGAAGACTTGCACCCCGACCAAGTCCTGGGGCGACGTAAGCGTTCCCTGCGGCACGGTGGCGTTAGGGATACCGCCGATGACGCCCAATCCCGGGTTAGGGCTAGGCACCAGGATGTTCGAGATCTGGGCGGCCTTCAAAGTGTTCGCGGGTACGGGCCCGAGGTTGACGATGTAGATTTGGCTGCTGCCGGACATGACCACGAAAGCCTGGTTGGTGGCCGGATCAACGGCGATACCCCCAAATAGCGTGAGAGAGTTGGTCGTGCCATTCGCCACCGTCAGGGTGGCCGTGCCAGTTCCTGGCAAAGTAGTCTGCGTGTTAAACGTGGCTTGGTCTGTCGCATTTTGCGGATTGGTCAGACAAGAGTTGGGCGCCGCAGCATAGCGCCTTGCGGTGACGGGATCAGAAATGGAAACCTGGTTCAGATTCGGGTTGTAAGAAACGATGGCATCCGAGTATGGCTGCCACGCTACGTTCGCCGTGCCGAGCAGTTCAGACGAATTGGCGCAGGGGAGCGTGGTCGTATAAAACGTGCAGGTGGCAAAGAAGGATACGGAACTGATGCTCTGATCCAAATCGTTGAGCAAATTGATCTGTGGACCGTTTGTGCCGGTGGCGTTGGCATCGGCAAGGGCAGCGGTGTTGGTAATAGGATTGATGGCGATGCCTTGGGAGGTCCGGGACAGGCCGCCAAAGATCAAATTCGGATTGCTATAAAAAACCTGCGCTACGGTCCCCGGTTGATTGTTGGGATTAGAAGGGACATTCACTGTGCCGCTGGAAGTAGAGTTCAGAACGTAGGTGAAAGCCGTGTCACTTATGGCAGCGACGTTGAAGACGCCGTTGAAATTGGCCGTGGTTGGATTTGCCGAACCTGCCGCTCCGGGGGCAGGCACGCCTGTAATCAGAACTGTACCGGAATTGCCCGGGACCAGGCCATTCGATGCTGTCGTGGTGACGGTGACTATTCCTGCGGCAAGCGTGAGCGTAGAAATGAAGGCCGAAGTGGATTTTTTGGTTACATCTACGCCTTGCAGAGCACCAGAGCCCCCAGGCGATACGTAAGCCAGATGACCCTCAGGCGCCATCGCGACCTGCGGGTAGGCTCCTGTGTTTAGAGTGACCTGGGCAAAAAGACAAGGAGCCGTTGCACCGGTAGTGAAACATCCGTAAGGATTGGTCCCTGTATTCAAGTTCACAAGGAACCCAAGGTTGGCCGCAGAAGAAGCCGACGTGGAGGAATAAGCAACGACCCCCATATTGGTGCTGGGGTCGACGCCAATGGAGTACGGCAGAGGCGCGGGCGAAACCTGGCCTTGCAGCGCGCCAGAAATATCGAGAGTGAACGGAGTGCCAGGGGCCTGAACGGGCGCGCCAGGAATCGGTAGAACCGTGACGCTTTGATCCTGGTAGTTGACCACCGCTACGGTGTGGTTGGTGGGATTCACGGACAGACCGGTGGGAACCTTGCCCACGGCCACTGGACCACCGATGGGCGTGAGGGTGCCGGTGCCGATGGAATAGAACTGAACGGCATTCGAGCCCGTCTCGGCGACAGCGACCACACCAAGGGTCTGATCGATACCGATGGCGCTGGGATTGGTGCCAGCAGCCACGGGACCACCGGCGACGACGGGGGGATTCGTTAAATAGTTCGGAAAAACCGCCAAATCCGTGACCGATGGATTATCTGTAAACGGAAGCGGCGGCGAGGTGCGCCCCACAGCGAGAGAATAGAGTCCGGGGAGCCCAGTATTAATCGCGCCGCTGGGCAATTGCATTTGGAGTTGCTTTGGACCCGACAGAGGCTGTCCCTGACCGTTCGTCGCACCCGGAAGGGTGTTGCCCTGAAAGACGACATTGGCGAGCTGGCCGTTCACCCCAAAGTAACCGCCGTCGATCGTGAGACCGATATTGCCGGAAGAGGTGCCTCCCTGGAGAATGTCAGTCGGAAAGGAGGCCAATGAGGACGGGCGCACCGGCATGATGTTGTAAGTGAACACGCCACTGGGATTCGTTGTGACGGGTTCGGCGGGATCAGTGATAGAAATTGTGACTGGGCCTGTGTTTACGAGGTTGTAGGCAAAGAGGCGGACGCGGGCCCCTGACGAAGGCGGATTCGCGACCGTCCCTGTGGGAATCGGAAACAGGACTTTGAGCTGGTTAGATCCCGAAGTCAGTGTCGTTTTGCCGTTGTTTGCATCCGTGAGAGTGACGATGGAAGCCGAAGAGACGTTTGGAGCGTTGAGATAAATGTCCCAATAGATGGCGCCCTGCGGAGCGATGGTCGGAGTAATCCCGTTAAACGTGATTGGTCCGCCGGAAGTGATGGTGATGGTGCCAAGGGCAAAGCGCGTGGGGTCTTCCACGGAAGTCGCAACGATAGTGACGTTCTGAGGGGTCGTGGTGACGGTCGTGGGGACTGTCGGGGCTGAAGGCACGACGGCCGGAGCAGTATAGATACCATTCGCATCAATCGAGCCACAGCCTGTGGCGTTGCCGCTTACGGTGCAAGAGGGAAGAGCGGCGTAAATGTTTGGGGTCGTGGGAGTGGTTGAACTGGGAGTCGTCTGCGTTAGGGACCAGGTCACACCTTTGGATTGAAGATCGTTGGTCAAGATTGCAAAGAAGGGTTGCTGTTCAAGCGTGGGCACGGCCGCAGTCGTGGGAGTGAGCGTGACAGAGATACCGGAGTCAATGGTCAGCGTGGCGATCCCGGTTCCGTGCTTACTTGAGTCCGCAACGGCTTGCGCGGTGATGAGGATTTGCAAGACAGGAAATGTGGTTGGGTTCGGAAGAATAGAGGGAGCAAGATACGTTGCGGTTCCGGTGGTTTGTTCGTTGGAAAGCGTGCCGAAGGAACCGTCCGTGGGACAAGCTTTGGCAGCAGCAACTACGGGTGAGCCGGAGGAAGTGAAGGTGGTCGTGGTGTAGGTGCATCCCACCCAGGTGACATTCGTGTTCGTCGGACCGGTAACCGTGGCAGTGAGGGTCGTCGACTGCCCCAAAATGAGCGTAGGACCTACGGATGACGTGATGGTTACGGTGGTCACGATGGCGCCGCTGCTGCCGCCACATCCACTAAAAAGCAAACAGGGCGCAATGACCGCCAGAGCCACGTAGCTCGATATCTTCCACAACTTCATTTCCCTTGCCTCCCCAATGACCGCGCGGCCTAAGTACTGCGGCCACGCCTGCTCAATCTTTGCCAGTCGATTCCAATTTCTCGGCCGCCCCGGGCGGTTAAAAGGTCTTTCCCACGGTAAAACGAAATGTCGTCTTGGGCTCGAAGTAGTTCAATCGCCCTGGATTATTCAAGAAGTTCAGTTGCGGCTGTATTTGGGTCTCCCAGAGATTCGGCGTTATTCCATCTAATGTGGACTTCCAGACATTCAGAGTACTCGGGTTGACGTACGGATTTGGGGCCGCGATCTGCGAATACAATCTGTTCAAATTGTAGGCGTAATAGATCCGGAAAGGCGCCTGCACGATGGGAAGATTGACGCCAAACTCGATGCCCACGGAGTCTCTGACACGGAAGTTCGTGCCGGGATAGATACTGAGAGTCTTGGTTAGCGGGGCTTCGGGAAACGTGGAGGCTATGTTGGCGACGCCCGTCGGATCGAGGTGCAAGGCGCTCGTTTTAAAAATTCCATCGGTACCGACGTCGCCAAAGAGAGACATCGTGACTGGACCCGCGATGGGGATGCGATATTCAATGTTTCCGGAAGCTTGATAGTCGCCGCCGGGCAAAGTAGCGGTGTAAACGAGGACAGGAAGGCTGAAGGATCGTAACGCTCCGGCGGAAGTGGGATCGCGGTAAAACATCGTTTGCGATGTCACGACGGGAATGAAAACCACGGGAGAGATAGAGCGAATATCAAATCCGCGAAGATCGTTTTCGCCGCCCATATAATAGCGGTTGAAGGGAGGCACTTCGCCTCCGCCGTATCCGGTGATGTAGGCGGTGCTGAAGTGCAGGCCGATGGCGTTGCGGCGATGGTAGACGGGGTGGAAATACTTCACGTCGAAGACATTGGCGACGGTTTTTACATTGCCGCCGAGGCCCGTCAGGGACACGGAATAGTAAAAGCTCTTGCCTTTTGTCGAGTTGAGCGGATTGTCGATGGTGTTGTAGGTGATCGAAGGCGTAATGCTGCTCGAGATGATACCGTTCAGAGCGCTAGGCCCGGCAATGGCGCGGAATTGCAATTGTTCGAACAAGAGAGTGGAGGCCGAATTGAACGCAGTGATGTTCGTGTGCGTCAGGCCATACGATATGCCCACTCTGGCGAAGGAAAACCGCTTCATCGGGTAGCTGGCGTAGGCCGTAAAACCCGTGCTGTTCTGATTGTAATCCTGGATGTATTGCGGGTTTACGCTAACCTGCTGGCCGGTAATCTGGGCTTCCTGCTGGGCTTGGTTAAAGTTGTACTTGCTCGAGAAAACCGTGAATCCCGTGGAGATAGGCCGATCGAAGAGGTAAGGCTGCGTGAATCCGAACTGCAAGGTGCGCTGGTACTCGCCGAATTGCGCGGAGAGTGTAAGAGTTTCGCCCAAGCCAAGGAAGTTGTTGGTCTGATAGGTGAGGCCGATAAAGCCGCCGGCGAGACCGCTAACGCCGCCTTGCAGACCAATGGACTGTTTGCCCTTTTCCTTCAACTTAAGATTGATGTCGACGGTGCCGTCTTTGCTGTTTTTCTGTAGCTCGACAGCCTTGTCTGCTTCGATTTTGTCGAAATAATTGAGCTGATTGAGGCGAAGAATACTGATGTCCCAGTAGCGCTTGTTGAAGAGCTGGCCTTCGTCGATGAGCAGCTCACGGCGGATCACTTTGTCGCGCGTGGTGGTGTTGCCGCTAAAATTGATGCGGCGGACATAATATTGCTTTTGCTCGTCGAAGCGGAGGGTGAGGTTGATTTTTTTGGTGGCGTCGTCAATGTCAAAATCCGGTTCGGCCGTGAAATCGATGAAGCCGTATTGGCCGTAAGCATCTCCATAGCTCTTGATGGCTTTTCGGAGTTTGTCCACATTGAAAACATCGCCATCCTTGAGGGGGAAGATAGACTTGAGCGGCTCGACCTTGAGAGAAAGAGCTTTGTCGGGGTCCGAGCTGACGATTTTGAGCGTTCCCATCCGATACTGTTCGCCTTCTTCGATCGGAATGGTGATGTTGACGGCCTTTCCGGTCTTTGGCCTCAGACCGGGAACCGGAACTCCTCCGTGTTGCACATCCACGTTTTGCAGAATGGGGCCGTTGGGAGCAACCACGACTCGGAAGAAACCGTTGTCCTGATAGAGGCCGCGGATGCCCACTTCGAGATCCTCGTTGAGTTTTTCGCGGTCATAGGTCTTGGACAATACGGGGATGTCGAAGAAATACAGCGGAATTCCGTAGGGGCGGTCGTGTTTCATGGCCCGGAGGAGCTTGCGGTCGCTGAAGGAGTGGTTGCCTGTAAATTTGACGGTGCCGACTTTAACTTTGGGGCCTTCGTCAATTTTGAAGACGAGGATGACCGCGTTGCTCGAGGCGATGCGTTCGTACTGCGGCGTCACCGTGGCAAATTGACGGCCGTGCTCACCGAGCAATTCCTTCAACACCACTTCCGCTTTTTTGATTTTCGTGGGGTCGAACGGGCTTTCGACGGAGAGGCCGACTTTGCGCTCCTTAAAGCGGTCGAGAATGTCCGATTCCGAGATGGAGTGTATGCCGTCGTAGCGGATGCGCCGGATTTGCGGGCGTTCCTTGACGTTGAAAATGATAATCTTGCCGTCCGGCCGGTCGGAGGAATCTTCCACTTGCAATTTTACGTCCTCAAAGAACTGCGTATTCCAGAGCGCCTGGAAATCCCTGCGAAGCGTCTCTTCATTGTAGGGATCGCCTTCGCGGCTGAAGATGCGGGCCTTGAGGGTGTCGGTGCGGATTCTGCGATTACCGAGAAATTCGATGCGCTCGATTACAGCTACCGGCTGGCCGTTCGCGGATTGCTGTACGCCTTGTTGGGCAGCTTGCGGGTCGGCTGCCGTTGTAACGGATTCGGCTCTGGGGGAATCAGAGTCAAAGGGTAGAGACAACCATCCCGGGTCCGCGGATGCAGACCGTCCCGCGAGGAGATTTTTTTGCGTTGCTGCTGGTGAGCTGGCCGCGAAAAACAGAAAAAACGCCGCGATCCAGGTGACCCGAAACGCCAAAACTCCAAACGGCAAACAGACTCTCCTATAAGCGGCCATTGAGGTCGTCAAGGCCGCGCCCCCAAAACACAATTTGTTATTCTCCCGCCGGACTCGGTGTGGGCCGGTCGTTTGTTGATCCCGACCTGGTCGAGATCACCCGTGCGTTGTGTCAGATTCGCTAGTGGATAACCGGGGTTGCCTCGACCACAGGACGGAAGGCCAAGGCTTCTCCCGCGACATAAATTTGCAGCGTCGCCGGCCTCTGGATACCCCCCTGGATGAGAGCCTCCGAGAGCGGATCTTCAACGTACTTTTGAAGAGCCCTGCGCAGCGGCCGTGCCCCATAGTTACGGTCCGCACACGTTTTCTCGAGGATCCACTGGCGTGCTTCCGGCGACAGCACAATCTGCACCTGCCGGTGGATCAGCGTGTCATTCAGCTGGCCCACGAGCAAATCAATGATGCGGAGCAAATCTTCGTCGCTGAGAGCATTGAAGATAATCACTTCGTCCAGCCGGTTGAGGAACTCCGGATTGAACGCCCTCTTTACTTCGTTCATCACCATTTCTTCGATGGACTTCTGACTTGCCTCATCAGCACCAGACTGGAATCCGATGGAGGTGCGCCTTTGCAAGTGCCGCGCTCCTAGATTGGAAGTCATGATAATGATGGTGTTGCGAAAATCCACGGTGTTGCCGAGACCATCCGTCAATTGCCCGTCTTCGAACACTTGCAGCAAGATGTTGAACACGTCCGGATGCGCCTTCTCGATTTCATCCAGGAGGATGACCGAGTAAGGCGTCCGGCGGACACGCTCCGTCAACTGCCCGCCTTCTTCGTAGCCCACATACCCCGGAGGCGCGCCGATGAGTTTCGAAACGGAGTGCTTTTCCATGAACTCCGACATATCGAAACGTACCAACGACTTCTCCGAACCGAACAAGAATTCCGCGAGCCGCCGCGCGACTTCGGTCTTTCCGACGCCCGTGGGACCAAGGAAGAAGAAGCAGCCAACTGGGCGCAATGGTGATTTGAGGCCGGCCCGGCTGCGGCGAATGGCGCGAGCCAAGGCGGTAATGGCTTTGTCCTGGCTGATGACGCGCTTGTGCAGCTCCGGCTCGATGCGCAGGAGTTTCTGCTGCTCGTCTTCTTTAATGGAGGTGACGCCGATGCCGGTCCAGCGCGAGACCACTTCTTCGATATCCTCGCGGGACACGATGCCCGTCGAGGCGTCATCCAGCTTGTAGCGTTCGCGAAGCGTGCGCAGGTTCTCTTTTTCCTTGCGCTCTTCTTCGGAATAGAAGCGCGCCTTTTCGAATTCGTGATTGGCGATCGCCGTTTCCATGCGATGCGTGATGAACTTCACGCGCTTCTGCACTTCGCCGACCTCTTCCGGGACTGTGGCCTGGCGAAGCTTGACGCGCGCGCCAGCTTCGTCAATCAGATCGATAGCCTTGTCCGGAAGAAAACGGTCTGGAATGTAGCGATTGGAAAGATAAACGGAATAGCGCAACGCTTCGTCTGTGTAACTGACGGCATGAAACTTTTCGTAGCGTTCACGCACGCCCTGGATTACCTGGACAGCTTCTTCTTCGTTGGGTGCGGGAACCTTCACCGACTGAAATCGGCGCTCAAGCGAACGGTCTTTTTCCACGGATTTGCGATACTCACCGGGGGTTGTTGCGCCAATGCATTGAATCTCGCCGCGCGAAAGCGCCGGCTTCAGTATGTTCGCGGCATCCAGCGAGCCTTCCGCGGAACCTGCACCCACCAGCGTGTGCAATTCGTCGATAAACACAATCGAATTCTGGCTCTCCATCAATTCCTTCATGATGGTCTTGAGCCGCTCTTCGAATTGTCCGCGGTATTTGGTTCCAGCGACGATTAGAGAAAGATCTAACGAAAGAATGCGTTTGTCCGCAAGGAACGGCGGGACGTCGCCATCGGAAATGCGCTGCGCCAGCCCTTCAACAATGGCCGTTTTTCCAACGCCAGGCTCGCCGATAAGCACCGGATTGTTTTTCGTCCGCCGGCAGAGAATCTGGATCACGCGCTCGACTTCACCCTCGCGCCCAACGAGCGGGTCCAGCGAGCCTTCGCTGGCGGCCTGCGTAAGGTCGCGGCTGAATTCCGCGAGCAGCGAAGTTTCCTTCGGCCGCGCCGCGGTCGTCTTCTCGCCCGACGTGCGCGCCAACTCTTCGCGCAACGTGGAGAGCCGAAGCCCGCGCTCCATCAAAATCTCCGCGCCAAAGCACTTTTCTTCGCGCAGGATCCCGAGCAAAAGATGCTCCGTCCCCACGTGCTTGTGCCCGAGCCGTTCGGCTTCTTCCGCCGACATGTTCAGGATGCGCTTGCACTCCGCGCTGAGCGGCACTTCGACGGAGGTCGAGATGCGCTCGCGAATCGTGATGCGCGCCTCAATCTCTTTGCGGATCGACTCAATCGATCCTTGCTGCCGCAAGAAACGGTTGGCCAGCGCTTTGTCCTCGCGCATCAAGCCGAGCAGCAAATGCTCGGTCTCGATGTACGGGCTGCCATACTGGCTCGCTTCGTATCTTGCGAAGAATATGACGCGACGCGCTTTTTCTGTGTAGCGTTCGAACACGTTAGCTCGCTTCTCCCCCTGGGGCCCCGCTCGCTGGAGCCGCAGCTCCGCGAGTTTGCAGAACGCCATGTTCAAGTCCGAGTATCCGGTCGCATCGCGCAGCCAGAGCCAAGTTGTGCGTCGCGATCAGCGACGTCAACCCATGCGTGCGGTGCAGCCGTTCCAGTAACTCAAACACAGCCCAAGCATTCTGCTCGTCCAAGTCTCCAGTAGGTTCATCTGCCAGCAGCACGGACGGCCCAGTGACGAGCGCCCGGGCAATTGCGACGCGCTGCTGTTCCCCTCCGGAGAGTTCCCCTGCGCGGTGGTCCGCCCGATCTTCCAGGCCAACCTCCGCAAGCCACTTCCGCGCCATCCCCAGCGCAGAAGTGAAATCTTCGCCGCGCAAAAACAGCGGCATGGCTACATTTTCTGCAGCCGTAAAATCAGGCAGCAACTGATGACGTTGCCAGAGAAAACCCACCGCGCGGTTTCGAAATTCCGCGAGCGCAATGTCATCATTCGTTTCAATGGCTTTATTTGCGAAGTATACTGTACCGCTCGTTGGCGTGTCTAGCGCGGCCAGCAAATGCAGCAGAGTGCTTTTACCGGCTCCAGAAGGCGCGACAATGGCAACCATCTCTCCTTGCCGCAAACTCAGGTTCGCATCGGACAAAACCGCCAGGCTTTTCTCGCCGCTGCCGTAAATTTTCTTCAGGCTTCGCGCTTCCATCACGACGGAAGTTGCATCTCCGGGGCTTGTCCGAACTGCTTGGCTCGCGTTGTCTTGCAGCTGGGTCATTTTATACTCAGGCTTGATCCACTATTCCCCGGGTTGCCGGACTGCTCCTCTTTAAATAGATGCAACCTTTGCCACGGAAGTGTCCGCGGCCGTAGCCAACTTCGCTGCACGATTGCCCAAGAGTTTCCTATTTCTGCCAAACGGCTGCCTGTCACAAAAGTGCCCTGCAAACGTCAGGTTTTGAACACTCTTAAGCTTCCTTTTTTCAATAACTTGTAGCGGGCTTTCACTCTTCCGGGTGGCGAAGGCGACACCCCGTTCTGCCCGCCGGCCTCTGCTCCGTTATTGGAGCAAACGACGCGCCAAAACCCCTCACCTAAGGTCTTTATATTCAACCGGCACGACTGCGGTTATTCATACCGGAGAATCTCTACCGGCAATAGCCTCGACGCTGCCCGTGCCGGAAGAATCGTCGCTCCAATCGAAATCCCCATCGCCGCCAGCGTGATTCGCACCCCATCGAGCACGCTGGGATGAAACGGCACATAAGAAACGGCATAAATTTGCGGATCGAGCGGAATCAGATGATAACTCCCCGCAATGAGGGCAAATGCATACCCGATGCAGAGTCCGATCAGCGTCCCAGTAAACCCGATGGCGATTCCCTGCCACAGAAAAATCTTGCGAACTTGCTCGCGGCGCGTGCCCATGGACATCAACACGGCGATATCGCGCGCCTTGTCCGTTACCATCATCGAAAGCACCGCGAGAATGTTCAATCCCGCCACAAATGTAATCAACCCGATGAAGATGGCGTCGACCAGTTTTTCCAGGCGCAACGCGCGGAATAGCGCGAAGTTTTGCTCCATCCAGCTGGTGGCCATGAAATCCTGCCCGGCCATTTGTTCTGCCTGGCGCGCGATCTCTCGTGCGCGCTCCGGATTGTCCAGCCGAAATTCAAGTACGTTGACAACGTCGGTCGTGCCAGCCAAGGCCTGCGCCGCGTGCAGCGTCAAGAAGCACCAGTTTTCGTCGTAGTCGTAGAAGCCGGAATCGAAAACTCCGGCCACGCGATAACGCCGCGTGCGCGGAATTAAACCAAACGGCGTCAACCGCCCCTGCGGACTCGTGATGGTCACGTAGTCGCCAGGCGCCATCTTCCATTCGTCGGCTAGCTGCTTGCCTACCATCAGCGCATCGATGCCGTCCGGGTCGGGCGTGAAATCTAGACTGCCCGCAACAATTTTTTGCAGGGCTTCATCTCCGCGCCGCTCACGTTCCGGTTCGACGCCTTTCGCCACCACGCCGCGCGCCTGACCGCCGAACGACAAGAGCACAGTTTGGTAAGACGCGGGCGTCACGGAGCGCACTCCGGAAATCGTTGCGAGTTTCGACGCCAGCGTTTCGTAGTCGTGGATCACCGCGCCGGGCCGCGTCAACGAAACATGCGCGGTGACCTCCAGCAGTCGATCCTGCAGCGTCTCGCGGAATCCAGTGTTCATCGCCAGCGCCATCACCAGCGTCGCCACGCCGGCCGCCACGCCGAGAATCGAAAACATGGTCACCAGCCGCAGCACCGCCGGCCGGTAAGGCGACCGCAAATACCGGCGCGCCACGAACCATTCAAATCGCATGGGTGCATCGCATTAGAGAAAGGATACTTTACTCGCCGCCCGCTTCGGTAGCCGAGACTTGCCGCGCCTCTGGGCGCAGCAGCGGGAAAAGAATCACGTCGCGGATGGACTGTGAATCGGTAAGCAGCATCGTGAGGCGGTCAATCCCGATGCCCTCGCCAGCCGTGGGCGGCATGGCGTGACAAAGCGCCCGAATGTAGTCCACGTCGAGCTGCTTGGGAACTTCTTCTCCGCCTTGCGCGATTTGCGCCAAAAAGCGCCGCTCTTGCTCCGCGGGATCATTCAGCTCCGAGAAGCCATTGGCCACTTCCATGCCCGCTACGTAGATTTCGAATCGCTCCGTCAAGGAGGGATCTTCCGGCTTCTGCTTCGAGAGCGGAGAGATATCCGTAGGAAAATCGTACAAAATCGTTGGCTGAATGAGCTTGTCTTCCGCCATGGTCTCAAACAGCAGTCCAGTCCACTCGCCGTCTGTCAACGCGCCCTTCGAGGCAGCATAGGGCGCACCCGAAGCTTTCGCCCAGATATTGTAGCGTTCCACCGCTGAGCGCGGCATGCCGGGCGCTGAAAGCTCAGCCTCCGTGGGCGCGGCTCCCGCGCCAGCAGGCCAGTATTTCACGATCGCTTCGCGCATCGAGAGCCGTTGCATCTTGGAAAAATCCAGCTCCTGGTCGCCATACTTCACCAAGGTCGATCCGGTAATGCTCATGGCCAGAAGCGCGAAAAGCTCTTCGTTCATTTCCATCAGGTCTCGATAGTTGCTATACGCTTCATAGAATTCGAGCATCGTGAATTCAGGGTTGTGCTGCGTCGAGATCCCTTCGTTGCGGAAGTTGCGATTGATTTCGTAGACGCGGTCAAACCCGCCGACCGTCAGCCGCTTGAGGTACAACTCCGGTGCGATCCGCAGGTATAGTTCGATATCCAATGTATTGTGATGCGTGACGAAGGGCCGCGCCGCTGCGCCCCCCGGGATGGGGTGCATCATCGGCGTCTCAACCTCTATATATCCACGAGCGTCGAAAAAGCGCCGTAGCTCCTGAATAATCTTCGCCCGGGCAACAAACACCTCTCGCGATTTGTCGTTGGCAATCAGGTCCACATAGCGCTGGCGGTAGCGAAGCTCGACGTCGGTCAGCCCATGCCACTTTTCGGGAAGCGGCAGCAAAGCCTTGGCAAGAAACGTCAGCTCGTCAACCCAGATGGAAAGTTCGTTGGTTTTCGTCCGGAAAAGGTGTCCGCGAACACCGATTAAATCGCCAAGATCCAGAAGATGAAAAAGCTCAAACCCGCGCTGGCCGACAACATCTTTCTTTACATAGATTTGTATACGCTTGCCAGAACCTTGCAGATGCGCAAAACCGGCTTTGCCCATCAGCCGCAGGGAAACAAGCCGCCCCGCGACACGTACTTCATGCTTGTCGGCTTCCAGCTCCGCGGCTGGCTTCTCTCCATACTTTTCCACAAGTGCCGCAGGCGTATCCGTCCAGCGAAATTCCCGCGGAAACGGGTCATGTCCCAGAGCTTCTATCTGCTCGAGTTTCTTCTGGCGTTGTTCAAACTGATCGCGGGGCTCAAATTGCAATCGGAATTCCTTTCGGAATGGACCCACGCGAGTATAGCGGTGAGCGCCTCTCCGGGGCAACAGCACGCAGTTCCTGTCCTCTTCTTCCTGCTGATGGTCCTCGATTCGCGTTAAGTCGCACCCGCAAGAAAATCATTCTCTCGGAATTAGAATTTGTTATACTGCCCATCCTGTTCCCTTGGGAGACCCTTGTGAGAGACCGTGTGCGCCCCCCCTCAGCCCGCGGTATGACCGTAAAAGATGACTGGCGAGCTTGGTTACCGGAAGAAAAAGACCAGGTATTTCGCTCCTATGTCCGTCTGCTGGAAATCTCTTACAACATGCTGAGTGTTTCTCTAGATGAAGCTCTTGCGTTACGCCAGGGCGGACAAAGGACGAAGGCCGGCTTGGCCGTCTGTGTCACACCCGACCTGTGTAACCGATTTGCTCACCCTCTTGTCGCCTTGCTTTGGTCGCTCGGCGAACACGCCAAACATCACGGCACGGTTCCCAATGCCGCTCCCCTCGATCCCGCCAATTTCCAGGGTGCCAGGGGCCAGCGCGCAGCGCGCGTGAGCGGCTTGCTCTGCCGCGTTCTCTTCAGTGAACGCACCCAGTTTCTCTATAAGCTCAGCACACTGGGCGAGATGGTGGACGATCTCAATCGTGATTTTTGTGCCGCAGCTACGGAGATCGCCAACGGCGGCGCGCTGGATTTCGCCTGTCAGTGGCAAGCGCTTGACGCTGCTCATTACGACCTGAATACCTGTCTTCGGGAAGCCATAGTTCTGTTGAAATCCTTCCTCATGGCGCTTCCCAATGAGGAGTTAGAGGCCTTCCAGGCTAGCGTGCATACCCAGATGGGTGTTTCTCAGCCCAAAAAGCTGACCCTCAGCCAGCGCTTGCTCCGCCATAGACGTATGGCCCCAATCGGGGGAGAATAAACTATCCAGCTTAGAGGCTGGCCGCAAGGCTCAAAGAGCCTGGGAATAAGTAAGTGTCCGCGCGTGTTTGATTAAGAACAGCCCGTTTTTGCGAGGACAACTCAAGGAGGGATTCGGTGCATCCGAAACGATGGATGCGCCGCAATTGGACCGTTGGCCCGGAACCGACCAAGCGAGCCCAGTGTGTCGACTGCTCAACCGTCGCCTAATAGGGTGAATACCACGCAGTCACCCCGATCGGCGACTGAAGCGGAAGCCATCCGTCTGGCCCAGGCAGGGGATGCTGCGGCTTTCGAGCATTTGTACCAGCTCCATAGCCGACGTGTTTACGCCTTGTGCTTGCGGATGGTTGGCAACCCGTCCGACGCGGAAGACCTGATGCAGGAAGCTTTCCTGCAGCTCTTTCGCAAGATCGGGACCTTCCGTGGCGAGTCGGCTTTTTCCACCTGGCTGCACCGGATGACGGTTAACGTGGTCCTGATGCGGTTGCGTAAGAAGTCGCTCCCGGCGGCCTCTCTTGAAGAAGCGACGGAACCCGATGAAGAGACAGGCGGCCCAAGGAAAGACTTTGGGGCGCCCGATTTGCGGCTCAGCGGGGCAGTGGACCGCGTCAATCTGGAACGCTCGATTGAAAAGCTTCCACCGGGGTATCGGACCGTGTTTGTGCTGCACGACGTCCAGGGATTCGAGCACAACGAGATTGCAGGCATTATGGGATGTTCGGTAGGCAATTCGAAGTCGCAGTTACACAAAGCGAGGACGCGTCTGCGCGAGCTGCTTCAGGAGGATTTGCGGGACCAGGCTCGAACGGAACGTCACGCTGCAAAAACGCAGTCGGGGCTCGGCGATTGAGTTAGAATGCAGCCAACTGTCTGGGCCGGGGAAGCGTCTTACTAGTCACAGATGTAGTCGAGCGGGAAGGCTACCAGGTCTTTAGCCGCGGAGCGAAGTGCCATGCAGTGCAAAGACGTAGAACTTGTGTTGGAGCAGGAAGGGCTTGAGCCGCTTCCCGATGAGGCGCGCGCTCATTTGGCCGAATGCCGCGATTGCCGCAATTACATCGCGGACCTCACCAGTATCGTGGACGCGGCGAAGAAGTTGCCGCCAGAAATAACTCCCCCGGATCAAGTTTGGATTTCTCTTCGCGCGCAATTGGAAGAGGAAGGAATCATCAGAACTCCGGCGGATGTTATTCCTGTCGAGTCGGCTTCCTGGTGGCCATCGATCAATGGCTTCTTCAGCAACCGCGTGCTGGCCACAGCCATGGTTGGCATACTCATCGCAGCTGCGGCTGTTTTTCAGATTCGCAGTGACCGGACCGTACGTGTAGCGCCGCCGACCCAAAACGCCAAGGTCCAGCCCGCGATCCCTGCCGCCGAGAAACCCGTTACAGTGCCAACCGTCGCGGCCACAACCGTTTCGCAACCTTCCGGAGAGTTTGACCGCACCGCGCGGGACCTGAACGATCAGGAACCGGTCGCCACCGGCATGATTCTTACGAGCAGCTCCCCGATCGACGCATCATTGCGCGACAATCTGAAAAAAGTGAACGAATTTATTGCCGAGTGCGAGCGCCATCTCAAGGAACAGCCTCAGGACGAGCTGACGCGCGAATACTTGTCGGCCGCTTACCAGCAAAAAGCAGAATTACTGTCCGCGATGATTGAGCGCGGAAGGAGCATAAACTGACATGTGCCTTCGAATGATGGAGATCACCGTGGCCGGGCCGGTTACTTGGGCGAAGAGGAGCATTTTCCCGGTTCTGAGCGCCGGACTTTTTCTCTGGAGCGCCGCGCCTGCGCGCGCAGCTGGCACCGGACAGCGCGTTGAAAAACAATTCAGCGTCACCGGGCGCCCCGTCGTCGTGATTCACAACGTGGCCAATGGCCGCATCGAAGTCAAATCCTGGAAGAATGCCGAAGTCAATGTCGTCGGCACACAAACTTCCAACAAAATTGGTTTCGATATCGAGCAAGTGGGAGACCGCATCGACGTCACTGCCAACGTGCTGGACACAACGGCCCGGCCTTTGGAACTCGAAGCCAATTTGCAGCTCACGGTTCCGGAAGAAACCGAACTTCAGCTCAAGACCGAGACTGGCCTTATCTACGTCGAGCAGGTCGTGGGCGACATGAAGCTCGAAAGCTATGCCGGCGACGTCCACCTGAAGGAAGTTTCGGGCTACATTATCGTCAAGACCACCAGTGGCTCACTGGTTTGCACGCAATGCGCGGGCAAGCTTGATTTCAGTTCCATCGGCGGAAATGCGCAGATTCTTCAGCCCCAATTGAACAATGTCAACTTGATGACCACGACGGGGAACGTTTTATTCGATGGAGACTTCGTACGCACGGGCCTCTATTCCATGAAGAGTGGCAAAGGCCTCGTGGAAGTGCGCTTCTCCAGTACCGATTCCTTTGACCTGAAGGCGCAGACTGCCACCGGCGTCGTCGATAATCAGGCGGTTGCCTTTCTCAAGCCAGATTCCCACGGCGTAAAGCACATCGCTTCGAAATGGACCCACGGCCTCTTCGGCACTGTCGGCATGGGCCTCGCGAAGGTCGAACTCTCCTCCTACAGTGGTACAATCCGCATCATGAAGCGCGATTAATTGATCGCGCTAGGACACAGTGCGCCCATAGTGGGCGCACTCTACACAAACCTGTGACTCAACCGACCTCTTTGCGTGGCCCCGCGGCCCGCACTCAAGTCATTTGCCTTGCCGGTTTTATGGGTTCTGGCAAGACCACCGTTGGCACTCTTCTCGCGCGGCAGCTTGCGTGGCGCTTCGTCGATCTGGATGAACGCATCGAGCAATCTGCCGGTCTTACCATCCCTCAGATTTTTGAGCGCTTCGGCGAACCGGCTTTTCGCCAGATCGAAGCGGATCAGTTGCGCGCAGCCTTGGGCCGCGCTTCCGAACTTAAAGAAGCCACCGTCCTCGCGCTCGGAGGCGGCACCTACGCTCAGCCCGGCTGCCCGGATTTTCTCCGCAACGCTGGCGTCCCTGTTCTGTGGCTCGATTCGCCCATCGAGCTTCTACTTTCCCGCTGTATGACTATGACCGGCCGCCCACTCTTTCGAGATGAATCCAGCTTTCGCGCACTCCATGCGCAGCGGCTTCCCTCGTATCAACTGGCGGATCATCGTGTGGACAGCTCTGGCGATCCCACCCTGGTCGTGGCGGAAATCCTCCGCCGCGGCATTGTCGTGGCAGGTGGCAGCGAAGCACATCTCGTCGTCGAAAAACCAAATTCTTGACTAGCCTTGGTTAGAATAAGCATTGGAGATTCTTTCTCCGCAAATCTTCTTGTGTCGCGCTTCGCGGGTTGCTGCGAAGGGGGATTCCATGAACAAAAAACTTTCGGGTCCTTGGCCCAAATTCTCTCTCTCCCTCGGTGTCGCGCTAATTCTCGCGTGCGCCGTCGCAGGCCTTGCCGCTCAAAAGAAGAACTCTGCAGCACCGGGCGCTTCCGTCTTCGCTCAGGACAAAGGCAAGCTCACTATCAAGCTTGAGGGACAAACCGTTGGCCACGAAGAATTCGAAATCATGCCTGCCGCCAGCGGCTGGCTGGCCAAAGGCATCGCGGACATCAAACCTTCGCAAAGCGCCGCCAGCAAGGTTTCTGGCTCGCTCACGCTTCTGCCCGATGGCGCTCCCGTCAGTTACGAATGGACGTCGCAAGCAGAAAAAACCAACAGCGCAAACATCCTCTTCGCAAACGGTATCGCAAAAATGACCCTGCAAATGCAGGGCGCCCACCCCTTCGATCAGACCTTCACGTTCGGAACTCCGCTCATCGCCGTCCTCGACAATAACCTCTACCACCAGTATGCCGTCCTCGCCCGCGTCTATGACTGGTCCAAACGCGGCCCGCAAACCTTCCCTGTTTTCATCCCCCAAGAGCTCATGCCCGGCACCATCACCGCCGAATCCACCGGCTCCGCCACTCTCGATGGAAAGTCCTACGAAGGCTTTCGTGTCAGCACCACCGACCTCGAAGTCGACCTGTTCCTCGATTCGAATCATCGAATGATGCGTCTCGAAGTCCCCGCCGCCAAAGTTTCCGTCATCCGCGACTAGCGTTCTTTCTTCTCTCCCGTTTCTCTGCGTTCTCTGTGCACTCTGGGTTAAAAGCCAACCGTCGAATCACTCCCCACTTCTAATCCCAGCCAACCAAAGCGACGCACCTTCAGATTCATTGCGAAACGAAATTTCTTCTCTCCCCCAAACGAAAAAGCGCGGCGTGACCTCTCACGGTCACACCGCGCCAATTCGTGCTCTGGTTTAGAAACGAAAAACTTACCGCGCTACAGGCCGTTGAAACACGGGTCCCGTGCCAGGTCGCCGCAACACATAGCCCTGCGGCTGCCCATGGGAATGCGTATGCGCATGCCCATTCGAATGGCCGGCACCGATATGTCCGTTGTGTCCGTTGCCGTTGCCATTAGCCGACGCGGGCTGCGGCATCCGCGCCGGATTACCGATAGGGCGGAGAGTAACCGGCACTGCATGGACGTGATCGCTGATCGCCTGTAGCCTCTTCAGAATGGACTGCCATTGTTCCCAATCCAATTGACGCAGGAACGGGCGCAGTCCCTGGATGAACGGATCCTCAAGCAGCGCTTCGCCGTCGGATTCCGGGATAAAGAAGCGGTTCAGGCCCACATTCAGCGCTTCGGAGATTTTCTCCAGAGTGCCGAGGCTCGGCGTCATCTGGCCGCTCTCGATGCGGGACAAGTAAGACCGCGACACCTTTGAGCGCGACTGGAGCTGGCTCTGGGTCATCGCGCGCGATTCGCGCAACTGGCGAATGCGCTGGCCGATATTCTCGACCGTCTGCTGGTTGGCGAACTTTTCGGACGTGGGCTCAGCGGCTGCTTCCTCCGGAGGTGCCGGTGGAGGTATCAGGAACTCCAAACGCTGAGGCAAGGCGCGCACACATCGGCGGCAGTTTCCCGTGCGCGTCCGGTATTGGACGAGACCACATGTCTTACAGCGAATGACTTCCCTATCCATTTCGAACGTACTGATCGTTTCTTTTTCTATTTGCACAGACACCGGTACTCCTCGCTGACTTTGTGCGGCGTGCGGATAGTGGGGGGAACCCCGGAACGTCGTTCAGGGGAAGGCAGAAAACTGGCGCGACGGGAGTATCGTGCGATTGGCCATTTTCTGTCAAGAGTATTTTTGAACTATTTTTGTATATGCAGTTTTTCCCGTCTCATCTCTACGAAAAATTTTCGCTGTCCCTCCGGCCAGTCTCTCTGAGTTTCTTTCCCAACTCCACAATCTATTGTACTCTCTTCCGCGAACCACCATTGCTTTTGGGCCACCCTCGCCACAAAAACGCTTCTGCCGTTGTACGATTGCGCTTGCCCCATTTTGGGACAGAAGCAGAGAGACCTCGTGCCCGAACTCCCAGACATCACCGTCTACATCGAAGCCCTCGAAAAGCGCATCCTCGGCCAAACCCTCGAGGCCGTCCGCATCGTCAGCCCTTTCCTCCTCCGCACTGCAACTCCGCCCCTCGCCGATGCCTCGGGCAAAAAAGTTCTCCAACTCCGCCGACTTGGCAAGCGCATTTGCATCGGGCTCGAAGACGACCTCTGGTTAATCCTCCATCTAATGATCGCTGGCCGCTTGCACTGGCACCCGCTCGGCACAAAGCCTGGCCGCGTCAAAGTTTCCCCGCCTCGCGGTCTAGCCGCCTTCGATTTTTCCAACGGTTCTCTCCTCTGGACCGAAGCCGGCTCCAAAAAGCGCGCTTCTCTCCACGTCGTCGCCGGTGAAGACGGCCTCCAGTCTCTCGACCCAGGCGGCCTCGAAGTCCTCAACGCCACTCTCGAGCAATTCGCCACCGCGCTTCTCTCCGCCAACCACACTCTCAAGCGCGCCCTCACAGACCCGCGCCTCTTCAGCGGTATCGGCAACGCCTATTCCGACGAAATTCTCTGGGAAGCCAAACTCTCGCCTCTCGCGCTTACGCAAAAACTCACCGTGCCCGAAATCAAGCGCCTGTACGAAACCATCCGCTCCAGTCTCACCCATTGGACCGATCGCCTCCGCACCGAAGCCGCCGGCAAATTCCCCGAAAGAGTCACCGCCTTCCGCGAAGGCATGGCCGTCCACGGCCGCTACAAACAACCCTGCCCGCGCTGCGGCACTAGAATCCAGCGCATCCGCTACGCCAGCAACGAAACCAACTATTGCCC
>Ga0206978_1087_pt1 | contig 19919 bp, 17 predicted proteins | sample Alteio_BWMinCont_21_FD_153477 | JGI IMG/M metagenome (GOLD analysis project Ga0206978, IMG submission 153477) | Enriched cells from forest soil in Barre Woods Harvard Forest LTER site, Petersham, Massachusetts, United States -... | ecosystem: Environmental > Terrestrial > Soil > Temperate forest >...
AGCGGATCGTAGCGGTGCCGCCGGTCCTTACAGTTCCCGGGTCTGACGAGCATGCAATCTCCGGCGGCTGCTGCTGTTTCACGATGAACATGGCCATGCAGGAGGCAACGCCATTCTTGCTGCCATCGCTCAAGTTCGCGCTTACCTGGTAGGTGCCAGGCTGCAATCCCGTGGTGTCAATCTGGGTGGAAGCGTTGCTACCGGCAACTCTTACGCCAGTTCCACTCCAGTTGTATCGGATCGCGCGCTTGGAATCGAAATTCGATCCGGTGGCAGTCCCGGTCACAGGCTCGCCGGCAAAGACTTCCGCCGGCTCCGCAAAGCAAGCGGCAGCGACTGGCGCTGGTGCCGGGCCCATCGAGCCGAAGCGATAGACGATTCCCGTCGATAGGCGGACGTTGTTCTGGACGATTCTTTCTCCCGTGCTGGCGGAAGCATCCGCAAACCGGGTCAACAAATATTCGGCTTGAACCATGCGGATGGCGAGATGGCGACTTACCTTGAGGTCTAATCCGGCTCCAGCGGTCATGGCAAAAGCGTTCTCGGAAGAGAGGGGCGTACAAACAGCCGCGCAACCGGAGAGCGTCACCTGACTGGCGTGCGCGCCTCCAAAGAGAACTTGGGCGAAAGGGGTGATCCTATCGAACTTCCGGTAGGAAAAGCGTGGACCAGCGAGGTAGGAGAAGACGTTGCCACTAGCGGGTACTATGCCACCAGTCGGCGTGCCGCCGGGGCCGGACCTGGTAACCCGAAAGCCACCAAAGTCGGCAACGAGGCCCAGCCAATCGTTCAAGTTGTAAGCGGCAGAGGCGCTGCCGCCATGCGTCCAGGCGATCCGGTTTCCAGCGCTGATCGGCGCAGCCCGCCAAAACGAGTAGCCCCCAAACAGCTCGACCCTGGGCGTATCGCTGCTCCGCCTTCCTATTCTTGATTGCGGCACAGGCACCGGCAACGGCGTGGAGGAAGCCGGTGTAGCCCCGCCTGCGGCGTTAGATGCCACGGTGGAATTGACAGCCCGGTCCTTACTGGCTGTGGTTACCGCTTTTTCTGAGTCGTCCGCACGGAGTGCCAGCACGAGTAAAAACGCAACTGCCATTGTGGCCAACAACCGCCATCCTGACTTCATCGTCGCCTCCCCAATCGTGCCCACTCACCTAAGAAGCGGAGCTCTTCACCCGCTTCTCAACCATCGATCTCCGCTAGTCGTGCTTTTTCACACTGAACGCGTGGTTCCTTGGCCCTATGGGCCAGGCACCGTAATGCTGCTGGCGTTCACTGTCACCGAGGCCGCGCCTCCAGCCGACCCGGCAAACATTCTGCCCTGCACTACTGCTCCCGTATTCAGCGTGATGGAAACGGCAGCCAGTACGTTTCCCTTGAAGGCGGTGGTCGTATCGATGGTTGCGGAACTGCCCACCTGCCAAAAGACATTCTTGGCCTGTGCACCGCCGGCCAGGATCACTTGGGAACCCGGTCCAGTAGTAAGTGTCGACCCCATCTTGAAGATGAAGACGGCGTTCGCGTCGCCCCCGGCGTCGAGGGTGACGTTGTTGCCTGGTCCCGCTCCCGATATCAAAACCGAGGTCGAGTTGGTATAGAGGCCGGGGGCGAAAGTTAGCCCGCCTAGATTTCCTGGCAAAGTTTGAGAATTCGTTGATCGGCTAACGGCGTCGTTATACGCGGCCAACAGGTCGGCTTGGGCCTGGATTGCTTGAGGGTCGTTTACGTGTATCGTCCCGTTTACTTGGGGCGGCGGGATTCCCTGTGAAGTACCGGGATGCAACCCAACGTCTCCGTTAACCTGCACCGAACCGGTGCTGCTGATCGAGGACGTAGCAATGACCGCGAACGTAGAGGCCGAAGCGAGGTTTATTGGCGCTTGGCCTGTCGTCGCTGCGCCTGTGGTAAAGGTCCACGGATTCGCCGCCCCGCCACTTACCAGCGCATTGGCTGCCAAATCTTTGACCCCGGTTGAAATCGTGGCCGTGTATGTGGCATTGGATGCGAGATTGCTCGCTGGCGTGAAGGTCGCTACGTTACTTGCCGCATTATAGGAAACGGTTCCGGTCACGGAAGTTGACCCGGGTCCTGACACCGTAAAGGTTGCTGTGCTGATTGTCGCGGGGTCCATGGCCTTGCTGAAGGTCGCGTTGACTGCCTGGTTGATACCCACCCCGGTAGCGGCATTCGCAGGAACGGTGGAAATTATGGTCGGCGGCGCGATGTCCGCGGCGGTACCTGTTGTAAAGGTCCATGGATCCGGCGCCAAGCCGCCAACAAGTGACAGTGCATTGCCTGCGAGGTCCTTGGCTCCGGCTGTAACCGTCGCCGTAAAGGTCGTGCTGGGAGCGAGATTGCTCGCCGGTGTAAAGGTTGCAATTGCGCCCGCGTTGCCGGCGTAGGTGACTGTTCCGGTCACAGGAGTTGTGCCAGGTCCTGTCACCGTAAAGGTTGCTGCGGTCAACGTTCGAGAGTCCATCCCCTCGCTGAATGTTGCAGTGATTTTCCCGTTGATGGGTACCGCTGTGGCAGCATTCAAGGGGACCGTGGAACTCACCGTCGGCGCGGTGGTATCTAAGGTGGTGCATGACTGGAAGCTCCATGAAAAGTTGCTCCCTAGTGGATTGCCCGACGTGTCCGTGGCCGAGGTGGTGATCGTGGCAGTGTATATAACATCGAGGCCAAGATTGCTCGTTGGCGTAAAAATCGCGATGTTGTTTATTGCATCGTAGGCTACCGTTCCCGTTACAGGAGTTATGCCTGTCACCAGAAAGCTCGCTGTAGTGATCGTCAAAGGGTTCATCGCGTTGGTGAAGGCTACGGTGATTTCCCTGTTGATGGGCTCACAGATGAGAAAATTGGATGGATTCGTGGAACTGACTTGAGGCGCAACTCCGGTCACCGTAAACGTCTGATTGTCGTTCGGGAAAACAATGGTCGTGCCCCCGGTGACCACGGTGACGTTCTGGGCGACGGGCGGAGCATTCGCGGCGATGACAAACGTCGCGGTAATTTGCGCGCTGCTCACCACTGTCGTGTTGCTGACAGTAATCCCCGTCCCGCTCAGGTGGATCGTGGCCCCCGACGCGAAACCCGTTCCCGTCAGCGTCACGTTCACGCTCTGTCCCTGGGCGCCGCTGGTTGGACTGATCGTGCTCAGCGTGGACGCCGTGGTCGCGGCTTGTTCTCGGCCGCATCCGGCCATAACCACGGCCAGTAGGATTGCCATAAGCCATGTTCGATTAACGCTGCGCGTCCGCATGTGCATTCTGCGTCTCCTGTTAAACGAGTCTGGAATTTCCTCTTTAATTTCGGGGCCGAAGCTTCCACTTTCGAGCGCCATCATGGAAGGCGCACTTCTGAATTCCTTACCGCTGCGGCAAGCCCGTGTTCCGTTTCGCCTTTATCGCCTTTGTTACGCCGCCCGCCGACGCCTCTTCAGTTCTCACTTGCACGGGTACAACCACACTCCGCTGCAAGCTATTACCCATGTTTCCTTTGGTAACTTGGAGCTGCCCTTACAACGAACGGTGGGAATGACGCTATTTCGGGACGCGTTTCGTCTCAGAGTTTCAAATTGGGACCTTGACCCTAGCGTTTTCTAGGCAAGATCCCTCTCAAACCGGACCCGGAACTGCGTCCGCCGCGACTCTTGTACGCGGTCGCCACATCACTATCCACCGCCGCAAAAAGAGCCCGAATGCGCGAGCGACGTTCTCCGGGTTGGCGAACGCCTCTGATCAGTTTTAATGGGTGTGGCAGCAACGAGATCAGCCGTTAATGATGCAAAAACAATGTGACGTGGATTGTGACGTAACCCTGGCATGCTTGCCCGTGCAACTCGTTGCCAATCAGCAATGCTCTGTGCTAATCAAAAAACCAAATAAGTTATTCTTGCGGTGCAACTTGGACTCACTTATCTTCATTCTGTCCTTCACTACTTGGAGAACTGTCGCGGCAGAGGTCGCGGGTTCGAGTCCCGCCGTCCCCGCCATTCTTTTCGGTTTGTCGAAGTTCGTTCCTTTCGAGGAGGCGCTTGTGGGCGTGACGCGTTGCTTCTTCGCGGAAAGGAACTAAAACCCGGCGGGTTTCTATTCTTCACGACCGCGATTCAAAGGAGAGAACATGAATCGCCGAGACTTCTTGGCACTTTCGGGCTTGGCCTCGCTCGCCTTTCCTTCCGCGGCGCTGCGTTCGGCCGCACTTCCAGCCCCGGACTTGCTCCCACCGGAACTGCCGGACTCCAACCAAAGCAACGACCAGACGAACATCACCCTGCGTATCGCTCCCGTTACTCTCGAGATTGGTCCCGGTAAAATCATCAAGACGGTCGGCTACAACGGTTCGGCTCCCGGACCGATCCTTCGCTTTCGTGAAGGACGGCCTGTCACCGTCGACGTCTTCAACGAAACCGACGTAGCCGAGACGGTCCACTGGCACGGGCAACTGATTCCCTCCGCGGTCGACGGATCGGTGGAAGAAGGAACGCCCAAGATACCCGCGCACGGCCATCGACGTTATCGCTTCACTCCCAGGCCCGCCGGCACGCGCTGGTATCACACGCATTCCATAGCCCGCGCCGACTTGAGCCGGGCCGGCTTCTCCGGACAGTACGGTTTCGCCATCATCGATCCCGCTCGGCACCCCGGCGACTACGATCAGGAAGTCTGCATCGCCGCCCACCATTGGGAGCCCTCGATTGCCGACAAGGGTCCGGCGGATAACGGTTACGAGATCGCTTACGGCTCGGCTACTTTGAACGACAAGATGCTCGGAAGTGGCGAGCCTATTCGCGTGCGCCAGGGCCAGCGCGTTCTCTTCCGCTTTTTGAATTCGAGCGCCACGGACGAGATCAGGCTCGCGCTTCCCGGCCATCGCTTCACTGTGGTCGCCATGGACGGCAATCCCCTCCCGCGGCCCCAAACAGTGGATTTCATTTACCTCGATATCGGCGAGCGCGTCGACGCCATGGTTGAAATGAATAATCCCGGCGTCTGGATTCTCGGTTCGCCCAACCAGGCAGAACGCATGATGGGCATGGGTGCCATCGTTGAGTACGCGGACAAGAACGGAGAACCACAGTGGCAACAGCCTTCAGGCCTCACGCGCGGTCCGTGGGACTACTCAATTTTTGGGAATGGCGGGGCCGCGCCTGAGCCCGACCACACTTTTGAAATGAAGATCGAGAAAGTTCCCGGACATAAAATCGACTTCAACCGCTGGACCATCAACGGCAAATCCTTCCCCGATATCGAAAAGCTTCGCCTCGAGAAGGGCAAGCGTTACAAGCTCTCCTTCAACAACAACAGCGGTGATATTCACCCCCTGCACTTGCACCGGCACACCTTTGAAATCGTAGAAGTCGCAGGCAAGCCTACTGCGGGCCTGATGAAAGACGTGATCAGCGTGGCCAGCCGCAGTAGCGCGGCCATAACCTTCGTCGCGGACAATCCCGGCCTGACCCTCTTTCACTGCCACATGCAGCTGCACATGGATTTCGGATTCATGCAGCTTTTGGAATACGCCGGCTAGTTTGTGGTTTGCGATCCTCCGGGCTGGAGCGCCGGGAATAGCCCTCTTCCGGCGCCTGGGCTGAAGCGGTTGGTCAGTTCTGGGAAACTGACGCGCGGCGAGCTCGGATTTCGCGCAGGTGCTCGCGCAACCGCTCGAGCACTTCTTCCCGCGACCCATTGCGGGTCTCCCGCGCCAATTCATTTAACGCAAAATGCACCACGTCGCGATGGTGCAACTCCTCCGGCGCCACGTCACAGCTGAATTCCAGCCAGAGCTTGTGCAGCAGATCGATCTCTTTCGGCGTGAGGTGCGGCGCATGGGGACCCAGATAAAATACGTGTTCTTGTCCGCCCGGAGAATGAATCTCCAGCGTCAAATGCGGCTTGGGCTCCGGCAAAGCTTCCCACGCCAGTCCCGCGATGCGCGCCTCCTCGGGAACGGACCGCCGGGGTGAAAGTCCCAGCACCACAGCCGACGATTTTAAGTTCTGCGCCGCCCGAAGAATGCCATCCCATTTTTCCGTCGCTGGAGCTACCGCCAGGTGAACCGTCTTGCCGCTCTTCTCGGCCAGGCTAAGCGAACGCGTAAACAGCTCCTGCTCTTCGTGGCTAAAAAGCTGCTCCGCTTCCAGTTCGTGTTCGCCAGACGCGGCTCGTCCCAGCAGCCGCAGATGGAGCACCGTTATATCCTGCTTCTGCGTGTTCGTTCTGCACAGAATCGAGCTCAGGTGATAAAGGGTGTTGTAATTGCGCACCATCACCAGCACGTTCCCGGGCCGCACGCCCACGGCTTCCGGATTTAGTGCCGCTCCCGCCTCCAGGTTGAACTGGTCCAGTTCCGCGTGCGCCGCACCGCGCTTCCGGGTGATCTTCTCGGATAGCTCGAATACCGTGAAAAACACGATGGTAAAGGCGACGCCCGAAATCGTGGCCACCTCCTTCGTGAACAGATTGACCACGCAAAGCGCCACCAGCACCAGCGTGATCAGCCCCAGTCCCAGGGGGATTTCCACGCTCCCGATCTTTAGATTCAGCGGCACGCGGAATTCGCGCTGGCCCGGCTGCTTGTAGCGCAGAACCAACACCGCCAGGCCCTTCATGGCGAAGCTCCACATCACCCCGAAAGCATAAGCCTCACCCAGAATAAATATATTCCCGCCGCTCAAGACGATAGTGAGCAGTTGCAGGCCGACGACCAGATTCAGGATGCGGTAAGAAGTCCCGAAGCGCCGATGCGGCCGCCGGAACCAGTCCGGCAAAATGCCGTCCTCCGAGACGCGGTTGAGCACGCCATTCGATCCCACGATCGCGGTATTCACCGCGCCCGCCAGCATCAGAACGCCCACGATCACCACGAACGCGCGGAACGCCAGCCGCAGAAGCAGCGGGCCCGTAAGGTACATGGCCAGCCCGCCGATGGGATTATCGAAAAAGTTCCCGCGGACGTTGTCGGGAATAATCATTACCGCGAAAAATGCCACGCCGGCGGTAAAGATCAGGCTGTAAACGAAAATGATGAAGCCGGCCTTTTCCAGGTTGCGCAGTTTCGGATGCTCGATCTCCCGATACACTTGCGCCATCGTCTCTTCGCCGCTCATGGCCAGCACCGAATGGCCCAAGCCGATCAAGATACCCACCAGGCCGATGGTATAGGGCAGGCGGGTGTACCGCAGCCAGCCCAGGGCGTCCGTTGAAAATGTCAGAGTTTTCAGTGTGGGCAAAGGCGGCAGATGGGCGCCTCTGATCGCCAGTGTGTATATGCACCACACGAGCATGATCACCACCATTACGGTGGTCACGTACATGATGCGCAGAGCTTTTTCGCTCGACTCGTGGATGCCCTTGACGTTCTCCCACCAGAAATAAATCGTGACCGCAATCGCGAAAGCCGCCGCCGTGGCGTTTACCGGCAGCACGTATTGGTAATGCGCGTAATGCAGCAGTTCGTTCAACAGCCCCACCAGGTACAGCCCGGCGGAGACGCCGCTGATGGGCCCCGTCAGAATGTAGTCGAACATCAGCGCCGAAACGGAGAATTTGGCCAGCGTCGATCCCATGGCCTCCTTGACCACCCGGTAGACGCCGCCCCGCACGAACATGCTGCAGCTTTCGATGTACACCGAGCGGACCGCATAGGCCAGCAACATGATCCCCAGGATGAACCACGGCCCCGCTTTGCCTACAAAGTGCTCCGCGATCGCGCCCGCATAGAACGCGGACGAACCCATGTCGTTCAGTACGATCGCCGCAGCGCGCCAGAACGAAATGAAGGCGAGCATGGCCGTCGTGGCCACCAGAACGCGCGGCGCGCCGGATGTTTGCTTCTGCTGAGGTGAGGGGATCAATTCGCGCTTCACGAAGAGGCAGGGTATAACTGCGAGGATTTGGCTATCGCGTTCAGAATGCCGGGACAAATACAGCTATAACTACTATGCATTTTTGCGTGAAACCACCCGGGAGGGCTCAGTACGCGCAGCCCTTCCCACCCGTCCTTCAAAACCCGCACATACTTATATCATTAAGATTTCATTATTGGAATGTAAGCTTTTTGTTAGTTGGCGAGCGTCAGGGCAAGGTTGCGGATTCAGGCGCGCGCTCGCTTCGCCGCGTAAAGCCACTTCCCCTGCGCCTTAAGAATGCCTTCTATCGCTTCGCGCACGCCAGCGTCTCCTCCGCCGCGGCGCGTAACGTAGTGCGCTGCGTGGCGGACTTCAGCCACCGCGTTGGCCACAGCGATTGCCAGGCCAGCGCGCTGCAGGATGGGCAAGTCGGGCAAATCGTCGCCGATGTAGGCCACTTCGGCGTCGCGCAGGCCCGCCGTGCGCAGAATCTCCTCGTAAGCCGGGAGCTTCTCGCCGCGGCCCTGAATCACAAACTCCATTCCCACCTCTTGCGCGCGCCGCGTCGTCGCGGGCGACTGCCGCCCGGTGATAACTCCCGTGCGCAATCCCGCGTCAACAGCCATCTTTAGCCCCGCGCCATCCTGCGAATGAAACGCTTTCATCTCCACGGCGGTGCCATCCGGCATGGGCAATAGATAGATGTGCCCCCCCGTGAGCACGCCATCCACATCCATCAGCAAGAGGCGGATCTTGCGTGCCCGCGCCGCCACAGCCGCGGGGAAACCCTTCGAGCTGCCGCCAGTTGTGCGAGCCAATTCCCTTCTCCTTGGGTGCGTGTTTAGGTGTGGACGCGATTTCGGATTGGTAAACTAAAAAAGCTCCAGCGTCCACAGATCGTGCAAGTGCACCACGCCGGCCACGCGCCGCTCGCCATCGAGCACGACCACCGACGTGATCTTCCGCTGTTCCATCAGGCGCAGCGCGGCGCTTGCAAATTCATCCCCGGCGATGGTCACCGGATTGGCCGAGACGCACTCACCGGCGGTGAGCTCCAATACCGCGCCCCGCCGCTGCTGCATCAGCCGCCGTAAATCGCCGTCGGTGATAATTCCCGCCAGCGCGCCGCGCGCATCGATCACCGTGGTCATGCCCAGGCCTTTGCGGCTCATTTCATAGATTACGTCCGGCATTTTCGCGTTCGGCGCCACGCTCGGCAGCGCGTCGCCGGCATGCATCAACTCGCGGACGCGCAGCAGTTTCTTGCCTAGCCGTCCGCCCGGATGCAGCGCCGCGAAATCGTCGTGATCGAAGCCCCGCCGCTCCAGCAGCGAGACAGCGAGCGCATCGCCCAGTGCCATTGCCGCCGTCGTTGACGCCGTCGGCGCCAGGTTCAGCGAGCAAGCCTCCTCGCGGACGCTCGTATCCAGCGCCACGTCGCTGGCCTGCGCCAGCGTCGATCGCGTGTTTCCCGTGAACGTGACCAGCGGCAGCCCCAGTCTCTTCATGGTAGCCAATAGCGCCACGATCTCTTCGGTTTCGCCGCCATAAGAAATCGCCAGCACCGTGTCGCCCGCCTGCAACATTCCCAAGTCGCCATGCAGCGCCTCGGCGGGATGCAGAAAAACCGACGGAGTTCCCGTGGACGAGAGCGTGGCCGCAATCTTCCGCCCGATCAGTCCCGACTTCCCCATGCCCGTCACCACCACGCGCCCCTTGCACGCGAACAGCGCGTCCACCGCGCGCTCGAATCCCGCATCAAGGCGCTCCTGTAAGTCCTTGAGCGCCTCCGTCTCGATGCGCAGAACGCGCCTGGCCGTCTCCAGGCTCACGAAGCACTCCACGAGCGCACCAGTTTGGAGATGGCCATCAGTTTCGCCAGCAGCGACGGCAGCCGATCCAAGCGCAGCGCGTTTGATCCATCCGAGAGAGCCCGTTCTGGGTGGTCGTGTACCTCGAGGAAGATTCCATCCACACCCACGGCTGTTCCCGCCCGCGCCAGCGGCTCGATAAATTCCGGCTGCCCGCCGCTCGCCTTGCCCTGCCCTCCCGGCAACTGCACCGAGTGCGTCACGTCAAAAATAACGGGGTATCCCGTGTTGGCCAAAATCGGAAACGACCGCATGTCCACTACCAGATTGTTGTAACCGAACGACACGCCGCGCTCCGTAATGACGATCTTTTTGTTTCCCGTGCTCTTCACTTTTTCCGCGGCGTTGGCCATCTCCCAAGGAGATAGAAACTGTCCTTTCTTCAAATTCACCACGCGCCCTGTCTTCCCGGCGGCGATCAGTAAATCGGTCTGCCGCGAAAGGAACGCCGGCACCTGCAGCACGTCGCAGACCTCCGCCGCCTCGGCCGCTTGCGCCGGCTCGTGAATGTCCGTCAGCAGCGGCACTCGAAACCGAGCCTCGATCTTTCGCAGAATTTCAAGCCCCTCTTGCGGGCCGGGCCCCCGGAATGAACTCAGCGAAGAGCGATTCGCCTTGTCGTAGGAGGCCTTGAAAATCAGTGGAATTTTCGCCTTGGCTGCGATTTTCACCAGGCGCTCCGCCATCCTCATGGCATGGCGTTCGCTTTCGATTACACAGGGGCCGGCGATCAGCACCAGTGGCTCGCCGCCGCCAATGCGCAATCCTCCAACGGGGATAGTTCGAACAGGCGGCAAGTGACTTCCCGAACTCCTCAGAATTCCAACCCGCGCCGCTTCGTCGGAGCATATTCAGCGGGCGCTGCTTGTGGAGCTGTGTTCATAAGGAATGTAAGCCTATGCGGGACGTTAGGGATTTGCAATGCGCACGTTGAACGCAAGACGCCTTGCAATAATGAAGAAACGAGGGGCAGCCCGAAAAATGGGTCAGCTTCGCTTCGCGCCTTGCACAGCAGTCGACACCCGCGCCTCGACCGCGCCTGCTTCGCGATGGATCGCGGCCCCCACAAACGCGGCAAACAAAGGATGCGGCGCCAGCGGTTTCGATTTGAACTCGGGATGGAATTGGCAGCCTACAAACCAGGGGTGGTCGGCCACCTCCACGATCTCCACGTACGACCCGTCCGGCGTGCGTCCGGTGATGCGCAGGCCCGCGGCAGTCAGCCGTTCCTCATAATCGCGGTTGAACTCATAACGGTGACGGTGCCGTTCGCTGATCTCCGTCGCGCCGTACGCCCGGTTTGCGAACGAACCCGACTCGATCCGGCAAGGCCATGCCCCCAGCCTCATCGTGCCGCCCATCTCGTCCACGCCCAGCAGTTCGCGCAACTTGTAAATCACGCGATGCGGCGTCTGCGAGTCGAATTCCGTGCTGTTCGCGTCGGCGAGTCCCGCCACGTTGCGAGCGTATTCGATGGTCGCGCACTGCATTCCCAGGCAGATGCCAAAGTACGGCACTTTGCGCTCCCGCGCGTATTGAATGGCGTAGATCATTCCCTGAATGCCGCGCTTCCCGAATCCGCCCGGAACCAGAACGCCGTCTACGTGCGCCAGCCGTCGTGCCGCCGTTTCGGGCGAGTCGATCTCTTCGGCCTCGATCCATTCAATCACGGTGCGCATATGATGCGGCAATCCGCCGTGCATCAAAGCTTCGCGCAAGCTTTTGTATGCATCCTCCAAGGCCACATACTTCCCCACCACGCCGATACGCACGTCGCCGCGCGGATGCTCCATATTGTCCAGCAGCTCGAGCCAACGGCTCATGTCCCGCGGGGCGGCGGTCAATTTCAGAAGCCGCAAAATCTGCTCGTCCAAGCCCTCTCCGGCAAGATTCACCGGCACGGCGTAAATCGTATTCACATCCCGCGCCGTTACCACGCACCGCTCCGGAATATTGCAGAACAGCGCAATCTTGGCCTTCATCTCGTGCGGCAAGGGCCGGTCGCTGCGGCACAGCAGCAGATCGGGCTGGATTCCGATGCTCAGCATCTCCTTTACGCTGTGCTGCGTCGGCTTGGTCTTGAGCTCGCCTGCCGTGGGGATGAACGGCACCAGCGTCACATGCACGAAAATCGTATTCTCAGGCCCCAACTCCAGCCGCATTTGCCGAATGGCCTCGAGGAATGGCAGCGACTCGATGTCTCCCACGGTGCCGCCGATCTCGATAATAACGACGTCCACGTCATGCGCGATCTTGCGGAACGCCGCCTTGATCTCGTCGGTGACGTGAGGAATCACCTGCACCGTCTTGCCCAGAAAGTCGCCGCGCCGCTCCTTCGAGAGAATCGATTCGTAGATTCGGCCCGTGGTCCAATTGTTATCGCGTGTGAGATGGGCCGACGTAAACCGCTCGTAATGGCCCAGATCCAGATCGGTCTCGGCGCCATCGTCGGTGACGTAGACTTCGCCGTGCTGGTAGGGGCTCATCGTCCCGGGATCGACGTTCAGGTACGGATCGCATTTCTGAAGCGTGACGCGCAGGCCCCGGCTTTCCAGCAGGCAGCCGATCGAAGACGCGGCCACGCCTTTACCGAGGGAGGAGACCACGCCGCCCGTTACGAAGATGTATTTCGGCTCGTTCTTCTTCACAACTTCGCCGTCATGCAGCTTGTCTTCGTTTTTCAAGGGTTTTTGCAAATCCTCGAAACGTCAAAGGTGTACACCGATAAAAACCGATGTAGGGGCCCTGAGTTGGTTATAAGGACGATTACTTGCCAGGCTGGAAATATCTGGAAGGTCGGTTCGATGGGCACGAAAAATCCTACATATGGGTGGCCGGAAAATCAACCCCTTTCTCTAGGTCCCCGGCTGTCATTGGCCCGGCTGTCATTAAGACCAGGCATTTTCTAACTGATCGGCTCCGAACCATTCCCTTCAGAGGGGACCTCAATCGAATCAGTTTCAACTGTCACGTCTTCGATTACGTCCATCGTGCCATCGTCCGCCACACCGGATCGCTTTGCCAGCTTCTTTTGGGCGCGTCGTTCAGCCTTAGCCCGCTGCTTTTCTTGACGCTTCATCTCTTTTTGGCGCTTCTGAAATGTGATTCTGCTCATTCGCTCTCCTATGAACGCAAGTCGAACCAGGATCGCCTGGCTCCGCTGACTTGGAGTTGACTAGGGACAAACTACCAGCGAGGCTCTTTCGGCTGGCGGGCCGACCCGCGGTAATCCTCGGTGGAAAAGCCACCTCGACCGCGCCCACCCCCGCCGCCTCGTTTATCGCCGCCTCCGCTCGGACCGAAACCGCCGGTTCGAGGACCGCGGTCCGTTTTGGGAGTGGCTTCATTGACACGCAGAGCGCGGCCGGAGACTTCTTTGCCATTCAGTTCGGTCATGGCTTTGGCCGCTTCTGCATCCTTCTCCATTTCGACAAAAGCGAATCCACGCGGCTGGCCGGTCTCCCGGTCATTGACGATGTGGATGCGCGTGACTTGCCCGTAGGGCTCGAACAGCGCTCGCAAGTCGCTTTCGGTGGTTTGAAAACTCATGTTGCCTACGAAAATGTTCTTCATCGCCGCTCCTTGATTGTACCCATGGCCCGCTCAGCTTTCGAGAAAAGCGCGAAGCTTGTCCGATCGCGACGGATGGCGCAATTTCCGCAGCGCTTTCGCCTCGATCTGCCGGATGCGCTCGCGCGTCACCGCGAAGGAATTCCCCACCTCTTCCAGCGTGTGCTCGGACCCATCTTCCATGCCAAAGCGCATTTTAATGATGCGCTCCTCGCGCGGAGTCAGCGTCTTCAGCAGCGACGCCGTCTCCTCTTTCAGATTGAGCCGGATGGCCGCGTCGGAAGGTGACGCCACCGCCTTGTCCTCAATGAAGTCGCCCAGGTGCGAACTCTCCTCCTCGCCTATCGGTGTTTCCAGGGAGAGAGGCTGCTGCGCGATCTTCTTTACTTTGCGCAGCCGGTCGACGGAGATCTCCAATCGCTCGGCCAGTTCCTCCAGCGTCGGTTCGCGGCCCAGTTCCTGCACCATTTCCCGGCTGGCGCGTATCATTTTGTTGATGTGCTCGATCATGTGCACTGGCACGCGTATGGTGCGCGCCTGGTCGGCGATGGCGCGCGTAATCGCCTGGCGGATCCACCAGGTCGCATAAGTTGAAAACTTGTAACCACGGCGCCACTCGAACTTTTCCGCGCCCCTCATCAGGCCGATATTCCCTTCCTGGATCAAATCCAGGAACTGCAGCCCGTGATAGGTATATTTCTTGGCGATAGACACCACCAGCCGCAGGTTGGCTTGCGTCAGCTCCTTTTTTGCCTGTTGCGTCACGGCCTCTCCGCGCACGATCCGTTGCAGAGCCCGCTTCAGTTCCGTCAGCCCCACCTCGCCGGAGTCGGACATTTCCGCCAGGTCTGCGCGGCGCATACCGAGTTCGCGCCGGGCCGCCGCGTCGCGCTTGGATCCGTCCCCGCGGCGCTCGATTTTGCCTACCTCACGTTCCAGCGAATGCAGGCGCTCCACAGTCTGCCGGAGCTTGGCAATCAGCCGGTTGCGCTCGCGCTCGTTCAACTCCAGTGACCGCGCTACTTGGGATATCTGGATACGTGTGCGCGCGACCGCATAGCGGGCCTGCAGATAGGGCCGCTTCTTCGATTTCGGAGTACGCGCCAGCCGGGCCGCCTGTTTCAAACTGGTGTCGTAAAGAGCGGCGATCTTATCCAGGGTCTTCTGAATTTGCCGCGTCTTCTTTTCAATATTCTCTTCCTTGAACTCTTCTTCGTCGAAGACCACGACTTCTTTCACCGAGCGGCGGCCTTCGATCAGATCCTTCCTGACTTCCAGGAGCTCTTTGATTACGATGGGAGAACGCGTGATGGTTTTGAGCACCAGAAGCCTGCCGCGCTCGATGCGCTTAGCCAGTGCGACTTCGCCTTCGCGTGTCAGCAAGGGAACGGTGCCCATCTCCCGCAAATAGATGCGTACGGGATCGTTCGTCTTGTTGATCAGGTCCGGAGTCAGATCAAGCTCTGCCTCCTGGGCGGGAGCGTCCTCCTCCTTTGCTTCCGTCTCCAGCGTTTCGCCCGCATCGAGCGCGGAGGCCGCCGCTTTCGCGGCGGACACGTCTTCATACATCTTGATGCCGTACCGCTCGAACGTGGAAAGCAGGTCGTTGATCTCTTCGGGCGAGGTGATGTCGGGCGGCATCATGTCATTTACTTCTTCAAAAAGCAGGTATCCCCGCTCTTTGCCCAGCATGATGAGCTGATCGACGTGGTCGAACGTATCTTCTTTTCCCGGTGACAAGAATTCTCCGATCCGAAGGAGCGCTTTATTGGCTTAGATTAATCTTCGGGCTTCCGCGGCTGAAATCTTTTCACCGCTTTGGCCTTATGATCGTTTTGATAGTCGGCTAATTCCGAGTCGGTCACGCAAAACTGGGCCTCTGTTGGATGATCGCTACCGGCGGCCAGTTCGCGATGGAGCCTGAGGGAACAAACATTAGGCCCATCCTGATATTGAACTCGATGGGATACGAAGGCTTCGTTGGCAATGCTCACGGTGTATTCGCGGGATTGTCTGGCTTCGTCGCGAACAACGAAGCTGTATTCGCGAACCAGAGCGCCTGCCGTAAATCCAACATACTGAACGATGAACTGATCGGCCATCAGCCGCCCATCTCCCTAGGGCTCGGATTCACTACAACCCGCAAAAGAAGGGCGGGCCAGAAGCTCGGCCCGCCCTTTTCTCATACTAGAGGCCGACGACGTTCTCTGCCTGCAAGCCCTTGGGGCCCTTGCGGACCTCGAATTCCACAGCTTGGCCCTCATTCAGGCTCCGGTAACCTTCCGCCTGAATGGCCGAGTGATGCACGAAAACATCCTCGCCGCTCTGGCGCTGAATGAATCCGAAACCCTTGCTGGCATTGAACCACTTCACAATTCCTTGTTCTTTCACTGATTTTTTCTCTTTTCTTGAGCTATTTGGTGTCTCTCGAGCGCCCTCAGCCGAAAACAAAAAAAAGGGCGCGAGTTGTGTCGGCTCGCAGCCCCTTTTAACGAATCCAAAGGTTTGTACAAGAGCAACAAACGCACCATCATCATATCACACATCCGCTCTCAAGTGTGACACATCGCTCAGGTCGGCAATGGGTCAGTTTGGGTCAGTTTGAATTTTCTTGATCCTTGACACAAGAGGTCAAAATTCGACCCATCAGGTCAATTCGCTCCCGCGCCAACTTGCCCTCGCCAGGCGGGATCTCTCCTCCGAGAGTACCCTCAGGCGGGTCGCTGGCCCACATCACGCCCCCGCGCCGCTGGCCAGCATCTTCTCCACTCTCCTCACGTCTTCCGGCGTATCCACCTCCACAGATCCTAGCTCGATTTCCGCCACCCGGATGCGATTGCCGTTCTCCAGCCAGCGAAGCTGCTCCAACTGCTCGATGCGCTCCAAATCTCCTTGCGGAAACGTCGCAAATTCCAGCAGCGCCTCCCGGCGGAACACATATAACCCAAGATGCTTTAAATGCTTTGCGTGCACCGGGCCTCCCCGGTCTCTCACCCAGGGGATGGGAGCCCGGGAAAAGTAGAGCGCATTGCCGTCGAAATCCACCACCGTCTTCACCACGTTTGGATCCATGATCTCCGCGGCATTGCTGATCGGCACGGCCAGCGTAGCCATGTTCACGCTCTCGTCTTCGCGCAACGCTTCGATCGCCGCATCGATCGCCGCCGGATCGATCAGCGGCATGTCCCCTTGCACATTGACCAAAATCTCGGCCTCCTTATGGGTAGCCGCCACCTCGGCCACTCGTTCCGTGCCGGAACGATGGTCGGCCCGCGTCAGCGCAACTTCCCCGCCAAACGAGCGAACTGCACTGGCGATTCGTTCGTCGTCCGTGGCGACGATCACTTTGGAAACCAATTTGGCTTGTCGTGCCCGCTCCCACACCCTTTCGATCATCGTCTTTCCGCCGATGGAGATGAGCGGCTTTCCTGGGAAGCGAGTCGAGGCATAGCGTGCGGGAATCACGGCTAGTGTATTCATCGTGGGCCACCGTTCGTGGACTCTGATTGTCTCGGTCTTGTCTCCGTTTTGCACTTAATTCATCTCACGGAATGATGGCCCTTGCAACGGTGCTAGCATACCGTCGGGCCCGCATTCTTCCGCTGGCTGCCGGACGTTCGCTGGCGCTCGGGTCTACAGCGCTGGACGCGGACAACTACAGCAACCAACGCTTTGCTCGCGCTTGGAGTAGTGCTAGACTGGCTGCGCGTTTCCCGCAGCCGCCCGGCTAAGCCGGGAGGAGTTATGGATGGTAAGAGGTAACGGGCGTCGGCTCCCGTATTTGGCTCTTATCGCATCTTGTGTGTTCGCGCTGTTCATAGCGCCCCTCCTCGCGCAGGTCGCAGGCCCCGAAGCCCCCAAACAAACGGAGTCCAAAAAGTCCGCTGGCATCAACATGGACGTCGAGATGGCCCTGGTCAACGTGACCGTCACCGATCCTTATAGCCGCTTGGTCACGGGTCTGGATAAGGAAAATTTCAAAGTCTATGAGGATGGCACCGAACAGGAAATCTCCACCTTCTCCAGCGAAGACGTTCCCATCTCCATTGGTTTGATCTTCGATATGAGCGGCAGCATGGCGGACAAGGTCGATAAGGCTCGCCAGGCCGCCGTGCAGTTCCTGCGCACCGCCAATCCGCAGGACGAATTTTTCCTGGTGAGCTTTAACGACCGCGCCGAGGTAAGCAGCCGCTTCACCTCCAGCATCGAAGAACTTGAAAGTCGCATGATGTTCACCGTGGCCAAGGGCCGCACCGCCCTGCTCGATGGCATCTATCTCGGCCTCAGCCAGATGAGAGGTGCACGCAACGGCAAACGCGCCTTGCTCATCATCTCTGATGGGGGCGATAATCATAGTCGTTACAACGAAGCCGACATCCGGAACTTCCTTAAAGAGGCGGACTGCCAGCTCTACGCCATGGGAATTTTTGACGTCAGCGATATGGGGCGAACAACCGAAGAGCGCTACGGTCCCAGCCTGCTTTCGGAGCTCGCGGAAATGACCGGTGGCCGCGTCTTCCCGGTATCGAGCCTGGGCGATTTGCCCGATATTGCCTCAAAGATTGGAATGGAGCTGCGTAACCAATATGTCCTCGGATATAAACCAAGTAATCCGCGCCACAATGGCACCTGGCGAAAAATCAAAGTCAAGCTGCTGGCCCCTAAGGGGCTGCCGCCTCTCAATGTCTACGCCAAGACGGGATACTACGCGCCCGGTCAATAAATTCTCCGCGCTCGCGTTGATTTTCACAGCTGCCACGCTGGCCCTTTCGCTTGTCTCCCCGCTGCGCGCGCAGCGTCCGGCGCAGCCTTCCGCACCCCAGGCGCCTTCCGAGTCGCCCGACTATTCCATCCGGAAAGACGTCAACCTCGTCGTCCTGCACGTTTCCGTCGTCAACGATCGCGGACAATTCGTCCCTGGACTGAAGGAGAACGAGTTCCGCGTGCTGGAAGACAAAGCCGAGCAGAAAATTTCGGTGTTCAGCCAGGAAGACGTGCCGGTGAGCATGGGCCTCGTGATCGACAATAGCGGCAGCATGCGAGACAAGCGCCCCCAGGTCAACGCGGCCGCTTTGACCCTGGTAAAGACCAGCAACCCGCAGGATGAAGCCTTTGTCGTCAATTTCAACGACGACTTCTATCTGGACACGGTTCACGATTTCACGAACGACATCGTCGAAATGAAGGACGCCCTCGAGCGCATTGATGCGCGCGGCAGCACCGCCCTCTACGACGCGGTGATTGGCTCCCTCGATCACTTGAAGAAGGGCGCCAAGGATAAGAAGGTTCTGCTAGTGGTCACCGATGGAGTCGATAACGCCAGCCGTCGCTCCCTCGCCAATGCCGTGCAGGAAGCCCAGCGCTCGGATGCCCTGATCTACTGCATCGGGATTTTCAGCGACGACGACATCAAGCACAACCGCGGCGACATGAAAAAGGCGCGCCGCGCTCTTACCGAATTGGCTACCTCCACCGGCGGCATCGCCTTCTTCCCGGAAAATGTCACGGATACGGAGACCATCTGCGACCAGATCGCCCGCGATATTCGCAATCAATACACCGTCGCCTATTACTCCACCAACCCGGCCCGCGACGGCTCTTTCCGTGCCGTGCAGGTCGGCCTCTTGCAACCGCAGCAACAACATGGCCCCGGCAAGCTCCAGGTGCGCACCCGCACCGGCTACTACGCCCGCGGCCCCGCTTCAAGTCCCTCCGGCAACTGAGGCCCGACCCAGGCTCTTCACCCCGCGCGAACAGCGCGAACGTGCCGCCACACATTTGAACAGAGTTTTACGAAATCAGATCTTGCTTCCACCTTTTTCCGCCGGCACCTGAGCCTTCGGCTCGCGCCGCCTCATTTGCCGCCCCTCTCCCCGCGACGTATAATTTTTCATTTAGATTGACTCGAAAATCCCGGCTATATAGGACCTGGCCCTGCAAGCGCCTGTGAATGCCCTTGAGAGATACGCCCGACAAGCCAGCTAGGCCCGCAAACGCCGCGGCCACCGCTGCGGCTACAGCAGCGGTCATCGACGAGCCCGCCTCCATCGTCGTCTCCGGCGCGCGCGTGCACAACCTCAAAAACATCAGCTTTGAGATCCCCCACAACGCCATCACCGTCGTCACCGGTGTCTCCGGGTCGGGCAAATCCAGCCTCGCTTTCGATACCATCTACGCCGAAGGGCAGCGGCGCTACATCGAATCGCTGTCCGCCTACGCTCGCCAGTTCCTGGAGCGCATCGAAAAACCCGACGTCGATGAAATCTCCGGCATCGCCCCGGCCATTGCCATCAAGCAGAAAAACGCCACGCGCAACCCGCGCTCCACCGTGGCCACCGCCACCGAAATTTACGATTACCTGCGTCTGCTGTACGCCCGCGCCGGCCGCACTTTCTGCACCCGTTGCGGCGCCGAAATCCGTCGCGACACCATAGACTCCATCACCTCCAGAGTGCTCGCACTCGAGGCCGGCCGCCGCTTCTACGTGCTGTATCGCCTGGCCCTCCCGGAACCGGCGAAGAAGCCGGCGCGAAAGTCGCCAGCCGCAGGTAATCGTAAATTTCGGTGGCGGTGGCCACGGTGGAGCGCGGGTTGCGCGTGGCGTTTTTCTGCTTGATGGCAATGGC
>Ga0206978_1103_pt1 | contig 19884 bp, 16 predicted proteins | sample Alteio_BWMinCont_21_FD_153477 | JGI IMG/M metagenome (GOLD analysis project Ga0206978, IMG submission 153477) | Enriched cells from forest soil in Barre Woods Harvard Forest LTER site, Petersham, Massachusetts, United States -... | ecosystem: Environmental > Terrestrial > Soil > Temperate forest >...
AAGCCGCGATTCGGGCAAGAGGGTTGGCGAGCCAGCCATCTAGGGACCTCCAGGGTGGCAGTGAGTAAGTCAGCGTCTAAATTGTGGCAAACGGATTATATCCAAGACGCGGCTGAAGGGCTAATTTAGAGAATAGTTTCGATTTCGGCGTCAAGGGCGACATGCGTAGCCGGGACGCCGTTGATGCTGAATCTGACGCCGTCGGCCTCGGTAAAATGGAAGAACCGGCTGATGTGATAGTCCTCGTCGTAAGATGAAAAAAGGCGCTCAGTTTCCGCCGGCGAGAGTTGAAACGCAGACAAAGCAACAGCGTTGCCGAACTGGCCGGCCTTCGAAAGATAGAGGTCAACAAGTTGGCGGAGGGTCATACCAGTGCTTCGGCGAGCAGGTTCGGCGCCCATGGGAAGCTCTGCGACCAGTGTACCGCTAGCGACCCACCAATAGAAGGTACCATCCGTGTAGGGGCGGGCTTCAGCCCGTCCCTCTTCCTTCTCCGCTCTTCGATCTCTGCGCCCTCCGCGCTCTCTGTGTAAATTCTTTGTTGTAACCGTCCAGTTTGTAGCGAAACTTGGGGATTGGTAAGATGTGGGTCGTGATTCGGTGAAATAGGAGGAAAGATCATGAGTATCGCGGTAGGACAAACGGCCCCTGATTTTACGCTGATGAATCAGGAAAAAAAAGAAGTGAAGCTTTCAGATTTCGCAGGCAAAAAGAATGTCGTGCTGATGTTCTATCCTCTGGACTGGAGCCCGACCTGCACTTCAGAGCACGCTTGCATGGTGAATGATATGCGGTCGTTCGAAACGCTGGACGCGGAAGTTCTGGGCGTAAGCGTCGACAGCATCTGGTCGCATAAAGCGTATGCCGAGAAGATGGGAATTAAATACTCGTTGCTCGCAGATTTTCAGCCGCGTGGAGCAATGAGCGATAAGTATGGCGTGTACCTCGCCGACAAGGGCATCACCGGTCGGTCGATCATTATCATTAACAAGGCGGGGAAAGTCGCATGGTCGAAAGATTACGACATCCCAGTTGTGCCGGACTTGCAGGAAGTGGCGGCGGCGTTGTCGCAGGTGAAGGCGGCCGCGGCTTAGGAACCAATGAAGTAAAGATGTAACGAGGTAAAGATAAAACAAAAGCGGAGCCATTTCGATGGCGTCTGCTTTTTGTTTTTAAAATGCTGAAAAAAGCCAGTGAAGGCAACCTACATGCCTTGTAGTGGCGCAGCATGCTGCGCCACTACAAAAGCAGAGGAATGTTGACAGCCCGCGACAAAGTTTATTTCGTGGACAGATCGTTCCGAACGACTGCCCCACCCTTCATCACGAATTTCACGGATTCCAGAACGCGTACGTCGCTCAACGGATCGCCGTTAACGGCAATGATGTCCGCATAGTGACCGGTTTCGATCACGCCAACTTTGCCGGACCATCCGAGCAGATCGGCGGCGCTAATCGTAGCAGCCTGGATCGCGTCGATCGGCTTCATCCCCCACTCCACCATTTTTGCGAATTGCTTGGCGTTGTCGCCGTGAGGATAGACGCCGGCATCGGTGGCGAAAGCCATCTTTGTGCCAGACTGCCAGGCGTGGCGGAAATTTTCGCGCTGCAGACGCCCGATTTTCTTTTCCTTCTCGATGGATTCGGGGAGCATGCCCGCCTTTGCGCCTTCCTGCAGAATGTAATCGTCGTTGTAAATATCGAAGTCGAGATACGTGCCGTGCTGCTTGGCGAGGGCGATACCTTCGTCGTCGATCAGGCTGGAGTGCTCGATGGAATCGATTCCGGCGTTGATGGCGTCCTTGATGGACTGCGTGCCGTGAGCGTGAGCGGCCACCTTGCGGCCGAGTTTGTGCGCTTCCGTGGCCATGGCTTGGAGCTCTTCGAAAGAGTATTGCGGCGTTCCAGGCTGATCACCCTTACTGAGTACGCCGCCGGAAGCGCACACCTTAATAACGTCAGCGCCGTACTTGATGACTTCGCGGACTTTTTCGCGCGCGGCCCACGGGCCATCGGCCACTCCCTCCGCTTTGTTGTGGTACTCGAACGGCAAAAGATTGTTGTCGCAATGGCCTCCGGTGATGCTGAGCGGAGGTCCCGAAACCAGCATCCGTGGCCCTTCGATTTCCCCGTCGTTAATTCCGTCGCGCACGGCGACGTCCGTGTAATCGGTGGCACCGACGTTGCGAACCGTGGTGAATCCCGCGTGGACCGTTAGGCGGGCGTTCTTGACGCCGGTGACTGCTTCTCGCGGCACGGAGATGCCGAGGCCCGCGTACCCGTTGGCAGACGGATCAAAAGTGATGTGCGTGTGCACGTCGATCAAACCCGGAAGGCAGGTTGCCGAAGAAAGATCAATCGCGGAGACACCGGCAGGCAGCTTTGTGGTCGCGGCTGGTCCCACGGCTGTGATTGAGCCGGCGTCGTCGAACACGACGACTTGATCGGAAAGCATGTGGCCGCCGCGGACGTCGAGCAGCTTGCCGCAACGCAAGGCGCCGGGCGCCGCGCTCGCGATCGATACAAAACAGAGGCAGGCTACGAGGACTAACAAACTTATGCGCATGAATTCTCCGTGAGCTGCGAATTCGAACAAGAGAGGATATATCGATGCGGGAGAATTTGGAAATGCGTGAGCTCGGCTTTCGAAGTCAGACCTGAATTGTGCCTGGCTAGCGGCTAGCTGGCACCGCGGGAGCGAGGGAACGAACGTAAAGCACGAGCTGCCAGCGCTGCTCTTCGGAGAGTTTCCTCTTAAACGCGGGCATGGGCTTTCGGCCTTCGCTGATCTGGTAGAAAATCTCACCGTCCGTAACGCTGCTCATGTGCTTGGCATCGACCAGGCTCGTAGGAGAGGGATAGTAGCTGGCGGCGTCTGGTCCATCGCCTTTTCCAGTTTGGCCGTGACATTGCGTGCATTTGTCCATATAGATGGCGCGGCCAGCTGCCAGGGTTGATGCCGAAGGTTGGACGGGATTCGGCCGGAGCTTTGCTTCTTCGGGAACTTTCCACGGTCTGTTTTCATAGTAAGCAAAGAGGGCGACAACGCAGAGCGTGACGAGTATCAGGACCAGAAAAAGTTTGCGCGCGAGCGTCGCGTTTTGCGGGTTTGTGGGCATGCCAAAATATTGGCACACGCCATTTGAAGACGGAAGCAAAGAAAGAAGAACAATTACACAGAGAACACTGAGAACGCAGAGAGCACGGAGAGAACTCGTAGCTGCAAAAGTTGAGCAGTAGCGAATTCGGCTGCGCTTACTGGCCGCGGAAGATCAGCCAGAGGAGTTCGGCGTTGAAGAAGAGGATGGCCGCTGCGACGATCCACGCCACGACAACCGTGATGCGGGAGTTGGTGAACTCACCCATTTTGCTGCGGTCGCCGGTGAACTGGATGAGTGGGATTACAGCGAAAGGCAGCTGGAAGCTGAGAACCACCTGGCTCAGGATAAGCAGCCAGGTGACCTTGCCCTCGCCGGCGAAGCCGATGACGATGACGGCGGGAATGATCGCAATCGAACGGGTGATAAGACGGCGCAGCCAGGGCTTGAGACGAATCTGCAGAAAACCTTCCATCACGATCTGGCCCGCGAGAGTGCCAGTGAGCGTGGAGTTCTGGCCAGAAGCTAGTAGCGCGCAGGCAAACACGGTACTGGCGAGGCTCACACCTAGAACAGGACTGAGCAACTTGTAGGCGTCAGCGATTTCGGCCACGTCATGCAGCCCGCGTGTATGAAACGCGGCGGCGCCGAGAATGAGAATGGCTGCGTTGATGAACAAAGCGAAGCCCAGCGCTACCGTGGAATCGAAAATGGCGTAGCGCATCGCTTCGCGCCGGTCGCGAACGGAAGCGCCGAAGGCGCGCGTCTGCACAATGCTGGAATGAAGATAGAGATTGTGCGGCATGACCGTCGCGCCGAGGATACCAATGGCGATGTAAAGCATTTCGCGGTTGTGCAGAATTTCCGCGCGTGGGATGAGGCCCACGACAGCTTCACGCCAGATCGGGTGAGCGAAAAAAATTTCGTAAGCGAAGCACCCGGCGATGGTGGCGATGAGAGTCACAACGAACGCTTCGATGATGCGGAAGCCGCGACCCTGTAACGCGAGAACGATCAAAACATCCAGCCCGGTGATAATCACACCAGGGAGAAGCGGCAAACCGAACAAGAGTTTGAGAGCCACCGCGGAGCCAAGAACTTCCGCGAGGTCGCACGCCGCAATAGCAATTTCGCAGACGATCCACAGCGCAATGGAAGTGCGACGAGAGTAGTGTTCGCGGCAGGCCTGGGCCAAATCGCGGCCCGTGGCGATGCCCAGCTTGGCCGAAAGGGCCTGCAGAAACATTGCCATGAGGTTGCTGATGAGAATGACGCTGAGCAGCGTGTACCCGAATTTCGAGCCGCCGCCAATGTCCGTGGCCCAGTTCCCAGGATCCATATAGCCGACCGCGACAAGGTAACCGGGGCCGGCAAACGCGAGGACTTTGCGGATCCACGAAGCCGTGTGGGAGATCGGGATCGAACGATGAGATTCAGGCAGAGATGGCAGGTGAGCCGCTCGGCGGAGGGCGGAAGCCGAGGAGGAAGCAGAAGTGGATTCGGCGCTGGTTGCGGCTTCTGGCTCGAGTTGGGGCGGGAACGTGGGTGACATGGTTCTTTTTACTGAATTCTTCTTACTAATACTCAGTAACAGAATTTTTGTTAACTACGGTAAATGTCCATACTAAACTAGACTTAACAAAGAAATTTGTCAATAGGACTGAAGTGGATTGTTCCTTCCGCAAAGGAAGAACGAATCGAGTACGTGCGCCGCGGGCGAGCGCGAGAGGAATCGCTGTGATACCTTCGAACAAGGCGTGAAACAGAAAGACGACTAAGGGGAGAAGACGATGGAAGAGCAGCGGCAGGTGCCAGGACAAGTACAGATCAAAGCGGATGAGAAGGATTTGCAAGGGCAGTACAGCAATCTGGTGATGTTGCATCACAATTTGGAGGAGTTTACGCTGAATTTTATTTACATTTTCCCGAATGGGCCGCAGGGAAAGCTGTTGAGCAGCGTGATCGTAAGTCCGGGGCATGCCAAGCGCATCCTGCGGGCGCTGGGAGAAAATATTTCGCGCTATGAAGCGCAGTTTGGACCGATCAAGGAAGCGCCGGAGGGCAGCGGCCAGCCGCCAAATGTGGGTTTCGTGCAGTAAGAAGCATTAAGAGAGCGATGGAAATCCAGACGTTGAAAGTTCGGAAGGGCGGCCGGAAACCACAAACAGCCGCGTCTTGTGCAAGCGCCGAGGCGTGTTAAACTATTTCCCTGCGTTGTAAGAAGGGCCTGTAGCTCAGGTGGCTAGAGCGCGCCCCTGATAAGGGCGAGGTCGGTGGTTCAAGTCCACCCAGGCCCACCATTTGTTTCCAGCAGGTTACCGGGTGTTGCGTTGTCGCTCTTTGAGATTGGAATTTTCTGCGCCGCACCGTGATGACTGCCGACCAAACCACGCTCCAAATCAAAGTCACCATCACAAAGACCGCGTAGTTCCCCCAAGCATGCCCTTTTCGACGGCAACCCAATGGAACGTGCTATATGATTGTGGCGCGGAAGCGAGGATTCGCTGGACCTCCTCAACGGCGGTCACGCAAGTTCTTTGTCGATTACCAGGACCACAACCTCCTCGGACCGGACAGCGAGCTGGAGGAAGCAATGTACGCGAACTACTTCCGTTGCCCAAAACTGGCGATGAGTATTTGCCTGCTGGCACTTCCCCGGTGAGGGACGATGGGAAATCTATGGAATCGAACTGTGCGATGCGGCTCTTGAAAAGGTCTATCATAAAAAATGCGGGCAAGATTTTCGCGCAGTCTAAAGGATCTCACTGAGATGCGGGAACTTCGTGGTAATTTGCGCCGAGTGATGGTTTCGAAATCAGGTGATGGCCGGCGCTCGCTTAGTACCAGCCTCCTTTTGCTCGGACTTATTAGTTGCCTCTCTTTGGCGGGGTGCCAGAAGAAAGAAGAATCGAAGGCTGCAGCCGCTGTCGCGAAGTCCACGGTGGCGGTGAAGGTTTCGAGCGAAAACATAACTGTGAAGACGGCGTCCGCGGAGTTTCGGCTAAGTCCCTCTGGAGCTTTGACGGCCGCGCGTGTGGGAACAGAAGGAGCAACCTCACTGGAGAACAAATCTCCCGATTTTTCGCAGGTTGTCTCGTCGGCAAGCAAGGAGCACGCAGGAGTGCTCCTCAACCTCAGCCAGGCGCAAGTGCGTGACACCACCGGAAAACTCGGGGCGCTGGGAAAGCATGTCGAAATAGCCGGGGCAATTCCGGAAACGACCCTGACCGAAACCCTCAACCTCGAGATTTGCGACGATTTTCCAAATCTGGCACTCCTTTCGTTTAGCGTTCGCAACACTGGGCAGTCCGATGTTCCGCTGGATTGGGTCACGTTGCAGCGCCATCAGTTTGCGGCTCCGGTCGATTCCAAGCCGGGCTCGCATCCGCTGTGGACGTTCCAAGGGTCCAGCTTGATGTGGGGCAAGGACGAAACTTTTCTGATGCCCGCAAAGTTTTCCCAGGAAAATCCATTCGGCGCACCCGTGCCGACGAAAGATGATATTGGGTACGTCGGCGGAGGCATCCCAGTCGTCGCGTTCTGGAGCCGAGAGGTCGGCGAGGCCATCGGTCACGTGGAGACCGTTCCGCTCACCTTATCGATCCCTGTGCATGCGGCGGAGGCAGGAAAAGCCGAGACCGAGGTGCGCGTTCCCGCCGATATAGTTCTTAAACCAGGAGAGGTTTTTTCCACCCCGCGAACGTTTCTTGCCGTTTATCAGGGTGACTTTTATCAGCCACTAAGCCTCTGGTCGGAAGTGCTCGCGAAAGAAGGACTTGAGAAGCCGCGCAACAATAAAGAGAACTACGCGGTGAGCTGGTGCGGTTGGGGCTATGAATTCGGAGTGACGCCGAAGCAGATGCTCGACACAATTCCCAAGCTGAAGGAATTGGGTATCCACTGGGCCACGCTGGATGATGGGTGGTTTAACAACTACGGGGATTGGCAGCCCAATGGTGCCGCGTTTGCCGGCGATACGATTCGCGAAATGGTCAAAAAATTCCACGATCAGGGAATGAAGATGCAGGTCTGGTGGCTACCGCTCGGCGTGGAGGACGGCCATTACGGCTACGGCGGGCGAAAATATGTCGTTTCCGACGTAGTGAAACAACATCCCGATTGGTTGGTTCTCAATAAAGACGGGAAGCCCGCGCGAATGGCACGAAATCTGGCGACACTGTGTCCGGCACTTCCTGCGGTTCAGGAATACTACAAAGGAGTGACGGCGCGTTTTATTCGCGACTGGGGATTCGACGGGCACAAACTCGACAATATTTGGTCGACGCCGTTGTGCTACAACCCCAAGCATCATCACAAGTCGCCGTACGACTCGGTTTATGCGATGGCGGACGTGTACAAAATCATTTTTGAGACGACGCGGGCATTAAAACCGGATAGCGTGACGCAAAGTTGCCCGTGTGGCACGCCGCCTAATCTGGCATGGCTTCGGTATATGGACCAGGCCGTGACGGCAGACCCTGTGGGCTCGGTGCAGGTGAGACGCCGCGTAAAGATGTACAAAGCGCTGCTCGGGCCCGAAGCGGCTGTCTACGGCGATCATGTTGAGCTCACGCGAATAACCAATTTAACCGGTGACGAACAGGATCTTGGAGAGGATTTCGCGTCGACCCTGGGGACCGGCGGAGTGCTGGGAACAAAATTTACCTGGCCGGACTACGGAGCGAAATTCAAGAATGTATATCTGAATCAGGGAAAAGAAGCTCATTGGAAAGAATGGATCAGTCTGTACAACGAAAAAATGCTTTCGAAGGGGAATTTTCTGGATTTGTATGTCTATGGATTTGATGTTCCCGAAGCTTATGCCATCGAAAAGGATCAGCACTTCTACTATGCCTTCTACAGTCCTTCAGGCGGAGACGGCCGGAAACCTGGTTCCGCAAAGCCGGAAGCTTGGAAGGGAGAAGTGGAGTTGAGAGGATTACCTGCGGAAACATTTCGAGTCACCGACTACGTGCATCACAAGGAGCTTGGAACGGTGACCGGCCCTGTCGGCAAATTGAATGTCGACTTCACCGGCAGTTTGTTGCTGGAGGCTACGCCAGCCCCGTGAGCCGATACTTCTAGCCCAGTGGTTTGGAAGTCGTAGTCCCCGATGGGCCTGAGCGTGCTGCATGCTTGCGTAAGAATGCCTCCCGGTGGGCGGCGTCCCGAAATGCCTCGGTGCCCCCTGCGCGAGTGACCGAGAGTGCCCCTGCGCAGTTCGCGAACTTCAGGCAGTCTTCAATCTTCGCCCCGCGGATAAACTGGTGGACGAAGCCCGCATCAAACGTATCGCCAGCGCCGACGAGGTCCACAGCATCCACCATGGGTGGAAATGCTGTGTATCTTTCTTTTCCAACGCGAGCCATTGCGCCTTGCGATCCACGTTTGACGACAAGGATACGCACTTTTTTCGAAAGCGACTCGGCCGCCTGCTCGACATCCGTTGTCTGCGCCAGCTTGCATACTTCCCTCTCGTTGGGCAGAAGAATGTCCACGTAGCGAAGTAAAAGCTGAATGTCGCCGCTCCAGCGGTCCTCCGGATCGTCGTTGGTGTCCAGCGAGGTGGTCAGACCCGCTTCCTTTGCCTTGCGGAAGATATCAATGAGTTGTGGCCGGATCCCCTTTTGCAGGAAATAAGAAGATAGGTGAAGATGCTTCGCATTGAAGAGAAAAGACTGGTCCAAATCTCGGTTGGTCATTTCATACATCGCACCAGGATAGGTCAGGATATAGCGATCCTTGCGCTGCGGCAGGATGAGCGTGAGTCCCGTCGTTTTCCCGCGCAATTTCTTTACATGGGAAACGTCCACGCCGCTTGCGGAAAGGCGCTGCACGCAGATATCACCGAATGGATCGTCTCCGATGCACGAACTGAAACCTACCCGATTCCCCAGGTACGACAGGTTGTGCGCGAAGATCGCCGATGAACTGCCCAGGGTGATGCTGAGGTCGTTGGCCAGGTGCTCGCGTTCCAGGACCAGCGTCTGCGGCAGTCCATACAAAATCAGATCGAGATTTAATTCACCGATTACACTGACGTCGAAAGAGGCCAAGCGATTGTCTCCTCAAGAAACTAGTCAAGCACCACAACGCGAGTAAGGTTTTTGGGCAGGTCGGGGTTGAGTCCTTTCGCCACGCCCGTAAAGAAACCCATCAACTGACTGGGCACGATGTAAGGTGCCAGCAAAGCTAACTCATCGCAAGCCAAATTCAACTCGAGGACAAGATCGGACGATCTGCGGATGTTTTCATTGGCCTTATTGCAGATGGCAATCGTCACTCCGCGCAAATCCTTCATTTCTTCCAAGACTTCCACCTCGGAGTGTTGGCCCGTTTCACTCACGAAAAATGTCAGAGCCGTCCGGGAAGTTACGATCGCTTTCGGACCATGACGAAATTCGAGGGTGTGAAAAGACTGACTGTAGGAGCAGGACATCTCCATTACCTTGAGGGCCGCTTCGCGCGCAATGGCGTGAAAGGGACCCTGGCCCAGAAAAATATAGTCTTCAAACGAAAGCCGGGCGGTAAAGTTTTCTACCTCTTCCGCCAGGGAGCGTATCCGCGGAGCGAATTGGGCGGCCATAACTTCCAATGAGTTGCAGAACTCCGGGTTTCCCGCGCGCTTTGCCGCGAGCCACTGCAAACTGATTAGCATGGACGTAAACGACCGAGTCATCACGGTGCTTTTCTCGTCCGCTGTCCTTAACACCAACGTGGAATCGCACTCGGCCTCAAGCTCACTTTTCTCCGCGCAGGTGATTCCCCATGTGGGTATAAGGATTTCTTTCCGAAGCACGTGGGCGGCACGAACAGACTCCGAGGTGCGCCCGGATCGTGAGATCACCACTGCTTGTAAATCCCCGGCGGCGGCGCGCGTCAAGGCGGGGTAGAGCAAAATCTCGGAGGCCGGAACAGCGCGTGCCGGTTCACCGGTAAGCAATGTCCACGAAGTTGCGGCGGCGTCCGCAAGATAGAAGCTGGTGCCGCATCCAACAAACAGCCACGACGCCTTTCGGTCGTTGCTTCCCAGCGTCCTTTCCCCGGGCTTGCTCTCCTTCAATTGCTCCAAAACGGATTGCCAGACATCACTCTGAGACAGAATCTCTCTGTAAGTTTCTGACTGCGCATACTCAGTTGGTTTCATCAGCATAGGCATTTTTTTCCAAATGTTGAATTTTCGACGCTAAACCAGGGTCACTTCGATGTCTGCTTCGCGTAGCGCCTTGAGGTCGTGCTTTGAGATGTTTTTGTCGGTAATCGCTTCGTGCACGGAACTGCCGGGCATAATCAGCGACAAGCTCCTGCGGCCGAACTTGCTGGAATCACAGACAACGACAGTGCGGCGTGCGGCTTCCGCCATCGCTCGATTTACGCGCGCTTCTAGAATGTTTGGCGTCGTCAACCCATATTGAACGTCAAACCCATCTACCCCGAGAAACAACAGATCCGCGCTCAGCTTTCGTAGCGAATCTTCGGCCAACGGGCCCACCAGTGAGTACGAATTCTGCCGCAAGACGCCACCTGTGAGAATGACTTCAACCGGAGAGTCGGCAAGTTCCGCGGCAATATTTGTGGCGTTGGTAATGATCGTCAGATTCTTGATATTTCGGCAGGCTCGCGCAATCGCTGTGGTGGTGGTGCCGGAATCCAGAATGATCACCTGCCCGGGGCGTATCTTGCGTGCAGCGGCCGCGGCAATCCGAATTTTCTCCTGGCGGTGCTGGCGTTCTTTTTCTTGCAGCGGGCTGTCCTTTAGAACGCCGTTCTCCTTGGGCAGTGCGCCGCCGTGGGTTCTCTCCAGTTGGCCGTCATGCTGCAGGGATTCCAAATCCTTGCGAATGGTAATCTGTGACGTGCGGAAGTGTTTGGAGAGATCCCGCACCAGGACGCGGCCGTTCGTCCGCAACAACTCTAGGATTTCGCGACGTCGCTCCTCACTCAGCATGTGACCGTGAACCCAGCCTTTCTTTATCGGCTACGCCAAAGTTCCAACACGAATCTGGGCTCTTAAACTGGCAATGTCCTCCGCACGGGCACGGCCCGGCCCGGGGCCGAGGCAGTTGGCCGATCCGCAGGCAGCGGCGAGACGCACGGCTTCTTCGGCGGGCAATCGCTGCTGTGCTGCAAAAGCGAATCCGGCCAATGTAGCGTCTCCGCTGCCGACACAAGACTGGGCGGATAACTTGGGAGCATCGGCAAAAAGCGCATCTCCGTTCATGGATTGCCAAATCAATCCGGCCGACCCCAGGCTGATCGCTCCGGCCGCGGCCCCCGAGTTCAACATGGAGCCGATAATCCTTTTTGCCGAGGTTGCATTGTCGATCCGTTGGCCACTCCAGGACTCCGCTTCTGCTCGGTTGGGCTTTACAAAATCCGGCTTCCCTGCCAAGGCGAACTTAAATGGGTCGCCGCTGGTATCCAAAAACACGCGGCTGTCAAAGTCATGGGCCAATTCGATTAGCGTCTTGTAAATGTCCGGTGGCACTCCTTCTGGAAGGCTCCCCGAAAAAATTACCGTCGGCTGCCGAGTGGCTTGGTTCAAGAGGTCCGTGAGCGTTTTCTCGCACCGCCGAAGTTCGTCATCGGTAATGCGTTGGCCGGGCTCCAGAATTTCGGTGACGCCGCCGTCGTTTTCGACAATCTCCAGATTTGTTCGCGTGTACCCGCGTGTCGGTATGTCTTGCACCCGAATGGAAAGCTCCTGGAGCCCATCAATCAGCTGTTTGCCAGTCGCACCACCTGTAAAACCTAACCACAGCGGATCTGCTCCCAAAGTTTTTAACACCATGGCAACGTGAGCCGCTTTGCCTCCTGGAGCGGGGCATGCATTCGTTGCACGGTTGACATCTCCGACTCGCAACCGCTCGAGCCGCAGCCGCTTGTCTATCGCAGGGTTGAGGCTCACGCAAAGAAACATCAGGAGCCCTTCCCAGAGGAAGCCAAACTGCCTACGTTAAACCACGGCTTTGCGCTGCCCAGGCACTCATTTACATTTTCGATGTTATGTACTCCGTCGCGGCCCAACCAGTCCTGGAGCGCATGAGGCCCCTGCTTCACAAATATTTCGACGCCATCTTTCCATGTGGCCCTTCCGCAAAGCACGCCCGAGAACCCGACGCCGGCTTCGACGGCGAGCTCCAATCCAAAGCGGAAGGCATCGTTGCTCACGCCTTCGGACAGGTAAATGAACGGAATCGAAGCGCCGGCCGCAGCGCTCACGAAATATTGCTTGGCTTGCTCGCGCGAGTGAAGAATTGCTCCGCCGGGCGATGGCGATCCCTCGACGAAGGAAAGGTTGACGGGCATGCCGACTTTCAATACATCGACGCGGTACCGCTGCTTTGAGAATTCGCTCATCCCCGCAGCAACGACTTCATGTTTGATCCGCGCAAATTCGATACTTTTTTCGTCCATGCTCTCCGCATAGCTCACCAACTCCAGAAAGAACGGCGCATCCGCGGTCGCGCACTCGGCACCGACTTTTTCCACGAAGGCGTATTTGAACGCGTTGATCTCCGCGGGTGAGCGGCTTGAATAGTACAAGAGAAGTTTGATCGCGTTCGCTCCGGCGTCGACAAGGCGTTGAACGGACCATTGGTCGAGAAGGCGCGGGAGCCGCCCGGGAACTTTTTTGTCATATCCAGTTTGCTCGTACGCAAGCAGAAGCCCTGCGTTTTTGGCTCGCTTAGCAGCCGCGGGCAAACCATATTCCGGATCTAGAAGGATGGCACTCGCATGAGGCGTAAGAATGGAACTCACTGCTTCCTTGAATTGGGACAGATTTTCGCCGGGGACATCCGCTGCTGCAACACCCATGGCGCGCGCAAACAATGTCTGAAGAGCGCTGCGCTGGTCGATGGCCAAGGCCGCGATAACGCCACGCGAATCGGCGACTGCTTGCAGTCCCCTCTGTTTTCCCGGCGTGAGTGAGGGTGTCATACGGATGTTCCGTTATTTCCTAACGATCCAGATCACTGCACCACGTTCAATGGATGGAAGCTCAAACTCCATCGTGTCTCCGTGTTTTGTTCCGTGGAGAATCTGGGTCTGGCCAAGAAACGGAAGATAGGCCAGAGAATTTCCCACGGCGGCCGGAATACGGACTTTTGCTCCAGCTACGGGAGTTGGGGTCGCTACTTTCCCTGGAACCAACCCGCCAAAGTTTGCGAGGAAAAGGTGAGCGCTGCCATCTACAAGTCCGAAATTCGCAGCGATTGTCGATGGCGCGTCGAGTTCCATATCACTTTTCACGGTGAGGACTTGCAGGAACTCCTTCGGCATTTCCCGCAAGCCACTTGAAAAGTCTTTTCCCAGTTTGTCCAGATAGAGACTCGCCGGACAACTCTCATAGGCTATTACGCGCTCAGAAGAGGGGAGCCCAGTTAGATTGTGACCTGTGATGACGACGCGCGCCCCACTACCAGCGAATCGGTTCAGCGCCTGTTTTTCAGCGTCGCTCAAGACAGTGACATTCGGCAATACCAAAACGTCCCCGTGGAACGCGGCGAGCGTTTCGGGAGTGATCACCCGAAATTCTTGATGCGATTGCAGCAGCAGCACCAGGAGCCCGCGAAACGACGGCAGAAATCCATTCGGATCATAGTCCCGGCTCTTCGGTGAGAAGTACACGCCGATGGGACGCAAGGGGAGACGCGGGGAGTAAAAGGTCTTTTCGTTTGTTTCAATCCACCGGAAGATCTCCGTGCGCGTAGCTTTATCGTTGGATCCAGCCATCGAATGCCCTGGAGCATCCCAAAAATTGGCGCCCGCCACCACTTGCGACATCGCCAGGTTCTTCATCGCCTCACGCGGGTCGATATTCTTGTCCCCATCCCAGGAATAATTCAAAATCCAGGTGGCTTTTCCGCGGGCGAAAGCGCGAAACGTCAGCATCCCCGCCTGATAGAGGAACCAGTCCAGTTGCGAGCGCGAAGAAGCCAGGTGCTCTCCCTCGCCGAACTCGTACTCGTGGGCAACGGCATCCACGACTCCATACATTTGGTAGACGTCGGCCCCTACTCGGGTCGACTCCTGTTCGATACCGGGATAGATTTCCGGTATCACCATGATTTCGGGATTCACTCCGCGGGCATTCTGACGGATTTCCTTAACGAAATCCGTCATCGTCTCGATGCGAAAATCAACCCACTTGCGGAAATTAGGGTCTTGGAAGTCGCCCAACTTCAGATCTTTTTTCGCATCCAGCCCGGTTTGTTCGTGGAATGCGGCAACGGTCGCATCATCAAAACTCGCCCACGTGTCTTCCCAGCCGTCAAAGTGAGTCATCCAGTAGGGAATATCGACGTAAATGCCATCGATCCCCGTCGCAGCGATTTGTCGAACGCGTTGCATGTAGAGACTGCGCCACTCTTTCGCGTACGGGCTGACCCACACATCCTCGTCTCCGGGACGGATCCAAAAAGCTGCTCCCGAAGTGAAGACGGCGGGTTCACCCGTGATTTTGCGCTGCAGCCAGTCCGGATGATCTTTCACTACGGAATGGGCGGACTTATCCGCATTGGCGGTGATGCATTCGGTGCCGGCGATGTAGACGAACGCTTTGTTGTTGGCGCTGTGAGCGGCTTCGGCCACGGAGCGTATGGCCTTCAGTTTGTCTGCCGGGTCGAGCAGACTTTCATATCTTCCGGGAACGTCGTTATCGACTTCTATGCCGAATACGTGATCCTTTTCGGCGTCCCGCACAATCTCCGCGGCGTTCTTCGAACTCAATCCATACGCACCGATTCGCGCGTAATTCGTCCAGTTACGCGCCTGCGAACAGGCGAGACCGGGCAGGCAAATACAAGCGACCAGCGAAAGGAACTGCGGAGCGATGTAGCGTCTTCGCATGCGCGCGCCTAAAATTCGAATGCCTCGAAAATATTGGTGCCCACACCAGTCAGTTGGGGCATGTAGGTTGAATGGGCAGCCAGTCGCGGGTCCAGCCCGCAAATAATGTAGATGGTTTCGATTCATTTCTTTTACTTTCTTTTTATTCCGCTGTCAATCTCCCATTTGCGAGCTCCCCCCTCGTACCCATGACGATGTTCGTGAAACGTCGAAACCGCAACTCGAAAATACTGATAGAGCGAAACTGGAAAAATAATAGATCGAAATAGAAAGTAATAATACGAAAGTGCTTGATTCTCGCTTTTGTTCGTGTAAATGTAACTCCATTCAGGGGGGTGTCCATGCGAAATTGCCTTAGGTCTTTGCCGTCCGTGTTCGCGCTCGTTCTCGTAATTCTTTTTAGTTCGGCCGTTTCGCGCGCCGATGTCACCGGTTCGATTCAAGGAGTGGTCCGCGATAAATCACAGGCGGTAGTCGCGGGTGCCCACATCACCGTGACCAACCTGCAAACCAATTTCAAACAAGAAGCTACCTCGTCCGCGGACGGAACGTACCGGATTCTCGCGCTTCCCCCCGGCTCCTATACCCTGTCGGTAAACGCGGGTGGATTCCGGACTTTCGTCGAGACAGACGTCGTTGTGAAGGTCAATGACAAGCTGGAAGTCGACGTAACGCTCGAGGTTGGCTCTGTGCAGCAGGAAACGGTCAAGGTGGAAGCCAATGCCGTGCAAGTACAGACAGAGAGCACGCAACTCGGCGATGTTATCGACTCGAAGAAAATGCTCGCCCTTCCGTTGAACGGACGCAGCTACATAGACCTTTTGGGTCTGCAGGCGGGCGTTGCTCCAGGCACCGCTCAGACGATCCAACAGGACCGTCCGGTATCGGGGAATTTGAATCCAGGCAATATCTCCGTGAATGGCCAGCGCGAGACGGCGAACGCGTTCTTGGTAAACGGTGGAGATGTCAGTGAGGGGCGCAACCTCGGGGCAGGTTTGGTGCCGAACCTGGACTCCGTGGAGGAATTTCGCCTGATAACCAACAGTTTCGACGCAGAATACGGAAAATTCAGCGGCGCGGTCATGAACGCCATCACCAAGTCGGGTACCAACGGCTTTCATGGTGACGCCTTCGAGTTCCTGCGTAACGACGCGCTGGATGCCCGGAATTACTTCGCGCCGTCCAAGTCAGAATTGCGGCGCAATCAATTTGGCTATGCAGCGGGTGGGCCCTTCTGGAAGAACAAGATTTTCTGGTTCTCCGATTATCAAGGCACGAGGCAGGTGGCGGGCGCGGAGACGGGCCTTGTTACGGTACCAACGGCAGACCAGCGTCTGGGCAACATCGACCCTGCGAGCCTGGCCCCGAACGGCCCGAGCGGCACCTGTCAGGACCCAAATACAACTAATTGTGTTCCTGCCGGCTCGTACTGGGCACAAGTGCTTTCGACGCGATTGGGTTATCCCGTGGCGCCGTCAGGCGGAAATGACGAAGCGTACAGTTTCCCCGGCTGCAACAACACGAATCCAACATCACCGACAGGATGTGTTTTTCCGGGTGGCGTGATCGCCCCGCCCGGCGCAGGCGTGAGTTCGGCCTGGTCAGCACCGTCCAGCAGCATCCTCGCGTACATTCCCGCTCCGACCCTCCCGGGAGCTTCGCAGAACTATTCGAACAACAGCCAGAGAAACATCGTCAACGACGACAAAATCGGGGAACGCGTGGATTTCATCAACCAGAAGACCGGAAACTGGTCTTGGTACTACCATTGGGATAACACGAACGTCGATAGCGGATTGGCCGGTTTCGCGACTGTGCCGGGTTTTCCGACGACCACACCTTCGCTGGCGCAAGAATTCGTGATGAGCAACACCAAGACTTTCGGAGCGACGGCAGTGAATGAAGCCCGGTTCAGCTTCTTCCGGACCGCAGTGCACAAAGACAATCCGGCTGGGAGTTTTGCGAACCTGTCGGACCTGGGTTTTGTGACTGGCGCCGGCACTCTCGGCATTGTCCCGCTGGCCGGCTATGCACAGTACGTGCCTCAGACGACCTTTACCAACATGGGCTTAAACATTGGCGTGCCCACGCTTAATACCTTCCAACCCAACACCACCTATATGGTTAGTGACGTATTTTCAAAGGCCCAGGGCAAACATACGTGGAAGTTCGGAGGAGAATTCCGCTACCTGCAAGTGAACGAACGTAACTTTGCCAACCCTAATGGGGGCTTCACATTTGATGGCACTGTGACTGGAAACGAGTTTGCGGACTTCCTCCTCGGCGCGACCTCAACTACCAGTGCGCCTTACACCCAGGCCGCCGAACAGTTCCTCGATTCGCGCACACGCTATGGCGGCGCCTTCGTCCAGGACTCCTGGAAGGTGAAATCAAATCTCACGCTGAATCTGGGGTTGCGCTGGGAAGTGAGCATGCCGTGGTATGACATCCAAGGAAAGGATCAGACTTTCTCTCCTGGGCAACAGTCCACGGTATTTCCGCTTTCGCCCTCGGGTTTGGTATTCCCGGGCGACGCTGGGATTCCCAAGACGCTCGCCCCCACGAAATACAACAACGTCGGCCCGCGATTGGGACTGGCGTATTCACCTGGATTTTCGGACGGCGTCCTGAGCAAAATATTTGGCGGCCCGGGCAAGACCAGCATTCGGGCAGCTTACGGGATTTACTACACTTCGGTTGAGGACCTGAACCTGTTTTACGAGGTGGCGGATGCGCCGTTTGGCCTATATTGGACCTCACCCGTGTCGGTCATGTTTGACGAACCGTTCCTGGTTCGAGCCACGGGGGCGTCCTTGGGACAGCGGTTTCCGTTCACCGCGCCGGTTCCGGGCGCTGCATCGAACAAGACGCTGGACTTTTCGGTTTACGAGCCCTTCAACTTTTTCCCGGGCTACGACACCCACAACAAGTTGCCTTACGCGGAGCACTTCAACCTCTCGATCCAGCGCGAGCTAAGCAAATCAACGGTGCTGACGCTGGCTTACGTCGGGACCGAGGGGCACCGCCTCATCACACAGAATGACGCGAACCCCGGATCCGCCACTCTGTGCCAGCAACTCACTGCAGAAGGGGCCATAGACGTCACCGCGGGAAACACCCCCGGTTGCGGACCTGGTAATGAGAACGACGTTTTCCAGCTTCCGTCGGCTACAGTTCCGTGTGTTCCTGCGCCTGGTCAGCCGTTTAGTCAGACGCCTTTAGCCGGGTGCGTTTACAGCACCAGGCAGCAGATCTTGACTCCAAATTTCTGCCCCGGCGGCGCGCAGGTGTGTTACGGCTCCTCCAACACCAATACGCTTACGACCGCCAATTCGATCTATAACTCCGCGCAAGTCTCCGTGGAGCGTAAAGCCGGCGACGTGACGTTCATGGTGGCGTACACGTTCGCTAAGGGTTTGGACGACTCTTCGGCTTTCAACGACTTGGTAAACTTCGCAGATCCTAAGTTGAGCCGAGGGCTGTCATCGAGTGACATCAGGAACAATTTCGTGGCCAGCTACGTTTGGGCCCTCCCGATCGACCGGCTGTTCAGCAATGGGCCGAAGCGATTGACCCAGGGCTGGCAGATGGAGGGGATAACGCGGTTCTCGTCCGGCTTTCCCGTCCAGATGAACCAGAGTGTCGGAGACGCATCGCTGTCTGGCAGTTCCTCTACGGATATGCCGAATCGCGTGGGCCCAGTAGTGATAGTGGATCCGCGTAAGTCGAATCCCGGTTGCCCTACTACCGACGGCACGGGATGCTACTTCCTGCCCAGCGCATTCGCTGTTAATACCGATCTGGGGACTTTTGGCACCTCCAACCGACGCTTCTTCCACGGCCCTGGATTCAACAACACCGACTTCGGCATGTTGAAGCACACCGCGATCAATGAGAGATTCGCTTTCGATCTCCGGTTCGAATTCTTCAACATCTTCAACCACGCGCAATTTACTAATCCTGGCGGGGACATCACCGGCTCCAACTTCGCAATCGTCACCAATGCGCGCGATCCGCGCATCGGTCAGGTCAGCGCGAAATTCTACTGGTAGCACCGCAAAGCAGGCGAGCCGTCCCATCGGGCCTCCCCTTGGAGCCCCGCCTGACTCGGCGCGCATGTTAGGCTGTGTTCGATGAAGTCTGGCTGGACAGTTTCGATCATTCACCGTCGTGGGGTTTTGCCAATCGTGTGTACGCTCGTTCTTAGTGTTGAATATGCGGCGCCTTCGCTAGCTCAGACGGCCCAAACCTACCGCGAGCAAGCGAATGCACTAGCTCGCTCCAAATCGTGGGAGGAGGCCGTCGCCGCTTATCGCAAGGTTCTGGAGCTCGACCCCAATGACGCGCTCTCACATTACGACCTTGCCTTAGCACTAAAATATAAGGGCGACACGAAGCAAGCTGTCGAAGAATTCGAGGCCGCGGTTCGGCTTAAGCCGGGATGGGGCGAGGCCCACTACGGTCTCGGTGTAGCTTTGTATGACCTCCATGACCAGGCTGGCGCTCTGAAGGAGCTCCGCAAAGCGGTGGAGTATGGACCCCCCAACGCGGGTGCGCATCTTTTCCTCGCGCATGTGTATTCGGAGCAGAATGATTTCCCCGGTGCAGAACGCGAACTCAACCGTGCCGTCGCGCTGAAGCCCACTGGCGAAATGCATTTCGAGTTGGGGCAAGTGGAAGGCCAACTCGGCAAGCTTGATGCGGCGGCTGCTCAGTTTCGCGCTGCACTTCGTCTTGATCCCAAAATGGCGCGCGCTCACGTCATGCTCGGCATAACCTTGCGACGACAGGGCGATCACTCTGAGGCGCTTGCCAACTTTCGGAAGGCCGTCGAACTCGATCCTGCGGACGCCGATGCCCAATACAACCTCGCTATGGAACTTAAAGCAGGCGGTGATATCGGTGGCGCGATCGCCTCATTTCGACGGGCGATC
>Ga0206978_1105_pt1 | contig 19594 bp, 18 predicted proteins | sample Alteio_BWMinCont_21_FD_153477 | JGI IMG/M metagenome (GOLD analysis project Ga0206978, IMG submission 153477) | Enriched cells from forest soil in Barre Woods Harvard Forest LTER site, Petersham, Massachusetts, United States -... | ecosystem: Environmental > Terrestrial > Soil > Temperate forest >...
AGAGTGCCCCGGAAGGCGGGAGCCGGGCTCCCGCACTCCACAGCGCTATGTCACTCGCTGACACGCAGCACGGCCGCGCCTTCGATGGCATCATTCTTCAACGCATTCAACGCGCGGTTGGCTTCACTGAGCGGAAAAATTTGAGTATGCATCTGAACAGGAATCTCCGCCGCGACGCGAAGAAAATCCTCGCCATCCTTCCGCGTGTTATTCGCCACGCTGCGAATCACGCGTTCCTGATACAGCAAGTCGTAACCAAACGACGGAATCGGGCTCATGTGAATTCCGCCCAGCACGAGCACACCGCCTTTGCGCAATGCCGCAAGCGCTGCGGGAACAATTTCCCCAGCCGGCGCAAAAACAATCGCGGCGTCGAGTTTTTCCGGTGGGGCATCGAGCGTGCCGCCGGCCCACGCCGCGCCCAGCTCTAGCGCCAGTTTCTGGTGACGCGCATCGCGCGTCGATGCGTACGCCGTCACATTCCAATGCCGCGCCACCTGAATCGCCACATGCGCCGCTGCGCCAAAACCATAGAATCCCAGCCGCCCGCCTGGCTTGATACCAGAAAGCCGCAAGCAGCGGAATCCAATGATCCCCGCGCAAAGCAACGGCGCGGCCTGCTCATCAGAGAATCCTTGGGGAATCGCGTAAACGAAATCCTCGGGCGCGACGATGTATTCGGCGTAGCCGCCATCGACGCTGTATCCGGTGAACGTCGGGTTGTCGCAAAGATTCTCATTGCCCATACGGCAGTATTCGCATACGCCATCCGTATGGTGCAGCCAGGCAACTCCGACGCGCGCTCCGATCGCGTAACGGTGTGAGCCTTCGCCCTGTTTCTCGACCACACCGACGACCTGGTGCCCGGGAACGACCGGTGATTTTCGCGGAGACAATTCGCCTTCGATCACGTGCAAATCCGTGCGGCACACGCCGCAGGCGTGCACCCGCACCAGCACCTCGCCCTTGTCTGGATTCGGAGCCGGTGCGCCCGTGAACTCGAGCGGATTCGTTTCGATCCTTGCCGGAGCCCGCAATAAACATGCTTTCATTCGCGCCTCACATCTCACAGCTTGCACTTCTGCTTTGGGCCGATCGGCCCTCTCTGGCCCTCACCCTCAAACTTCAACTTTGAACTCTCACCGCAACTCGAATCAACTGCATTCCTGTGCGGCACGTCGTCATCGGCCATTGCGTTGCAATCCATAACTGCATTAACTTCCTCGACCGTCGGTTCCGTGGCCGACGCGATATCTTCGTGACCGATTTTCCTGACCTTCGATACACTGGACTGCTTGCTCGGAGCATAGCGATGCGCATTCTAGTGGCTCTCCTCTGTTCCGCCATCTTTTTTGCCCAGGCGTCTAGGTGCCAGGACGAGCATCAACACGAATTGAGCGCGGAAGAGGTTGGGTCGGTTCACTTTTCGACATCGTGCTCGAAAACCGTCGGCGAAACTTTCAACCGGGCGGTTGCGCTGCTGCATTCCTTCCAGTACGAGCAGGCTCGCCAGACTTTCTTGCAGGTTTCCGTGCAGGATCCCAATTGCGCGATGGCGCATTGGGGCATAGCGATGTCTCACTATCACGGTCTGTGGGGAAACGGAGATACGGCTGCCGGTCGTGCCGCTCTCGAAAAAGCCAAGCACGCGGCCACCGCCAATCCCACGACTTCCCCACGCGAAAATGTATATATCCAGGCACTGGCGGAAATTTACATCGAGGACGGCAAAAGTCCGGCCGCGCACGCCCAAGCATTTGAACAAAGGATGGGCGCTCTCCAGGCCGCATACCCTGAAGATGATGAAGCCGCGATCTTCCACGCCCTGGCGCTCGACATTACTGCTCCCAGCACGGACAAGACATTCGCCAATCAGCGCAAATGCGGAGAGATTCTCGAGCCACTTTTCAAATTGCACCCTCATCATCCCGGCATCGCGCACTACATCATCCACTGCTACGACAATCCAGTCCTCGCGGAAAAAGGCCTTGCCGCCGCGCGCATGTATGCGGAAATTGCTCCGGCCTCGGCGCATGCCCAACACATGCCTTCGCATCTCTTCACGCGCGTTGGCCTGTGGGACGAAGCAATCCACTCCAATGTGAAATCCGCGCAAATGGCCGCCGAGGCGGAAGCTAGCTCGAAAGACGGCGAAGCTCGGGAGCAACGGCTCCACGCAATGGATTATCTGGTCTACGCCTATCTGCAAAGTGGACGGGTGAAGCAAGCCGAAGCTGTGCTGGCCGAGATGAACTCGTTTGCCCCAATCGCCGGAAATTCATTCATCGGCAATTACGCGGCCGCCGCGATACCAGCGCGTTGCGCCATTGAGCTGCATGATTGGAAGCGGGCTGCTAGCCTCCAAGTCCAGACTACCGGTGCTCCTTTTGTGCGGGCCATCACGTGGGCCGCGATCGGCGTTGGCAGCGCTCGAGATGGTAGTCTCGTGCGCGCGGCCCAGGCGGAGCACGCTCTTGAGTCGCTAGCTGAATCGGCATCGATTCAGAATGACACCTACGCATCGAATCAAGTGGAAGTGCAACGCCGGGAGGTGGCCGCTTGGATCTCAGTAAAGAGCAGCAAGAGTGGCGAAGCAATCGCCACGATGCGATCGGCTGCCGAACTGGAAGAGAGCATGGACAAGAGTGGCGTAACGCCTGGAGTCGTCACGCCCGCACGAGAGATGCTCGCTGAGTTACTTACATTGGAGAACCAAGCTGCTGCGGCACTTGTGGAATACGAAGCAGTACTTGCGGCTGCGCCCAATCGATTCAACGCGTTGTACGGCGCCGCAAGCGCTGCGGACGCCGCTGGAGACTCCGCCAGCGCGAATTTCTACTACAACAAATTGAGCGAAATCGCCGTCGGAGACGAGCGGCCAGAATTGGCAACTGCTCGGAAGAGAATCAGCGGCTCGGCGGAGAAGAATTCCGCCACCCGTCCTTGAGGTTTTGCAGAGTGCGGATTTTCGGAACTTACCGGCGCGCAGTCACGATTTTCTGAAAGGCGGCATATCCGGAGAAAGCTCCGCCGGTTCTTGTTAAACTAGAAACGCGATTAGGTGAACTTGCAGGATCACTCGAAAAATGTTTACTGGGATCATCGAACATATCGGCACCATTGAAGCTCTGGATCTGAAGTCTGACGGCGGACGAATTACGATCCATGCGCCCAGCCTTGCACCCTCGCTCGCCATCTCCAAAAGCATCGCCGTGAATGGCTGCTGTCTCACGGTCGTGGCCCTCGGCAAAAAACAGTTCTCCGCCGATTTATCCGGCGAAACCATCCAAAAAACTTCGTTCGGTGCAAAAAGTGGCGGACTGAAAAAAGGTTCGCGCGTTAATCTGGAACAACCGTTGACAGCCGGCAAAGAATTTGGCGGCCACTTTCTTCAGGGACACGCTGACGGCACGGGCCGGGTGACGCGCCTCGATCCGGAAGGTCCAGGAAGCAACAATTGGTGGTTGGGCGTGGAAGTCCCCGAAGATTTCGCGCGGTACATCGTTCCTAAGGGCTCGATTACCATCGACGGCATCAGTTTAACCGTCGCACGCTGGCATAATTTCGTAACGCCGCTCAAACAAGTGCTAACGGTGGAAGTCGCCGTAATTCCCTACACCTACGAGCACACGAATCTTCGCGACCGTAAGCCCGGCGACGCAGTCAACCTAGAAGGAGATGTTCTTGGAAAATACGTGGAACGATATCTCGATGCGCGCAACGAAGCACACGCAGCGCCCGTTTCGAAACTCAGCCTCGAAAAACTAATCGCCGAAGGATTTTAGGCAAAACACCAACTTGCGCGCGATTGACTCGTTCTTGCATTTTTTTCCGCGCCATCTAACTAACCGCTTCCCTTGCCTTGGCTCGCGCCCCACGCCAGTACAGGAGCAGCCCTATCGCAACGGTTGCGACCGTCCCGCCAACCAACTTCATTTCAAACCCAAACTTGTTCGCCGAATCGCCAGGTGGAACAAGCGAAACGAAAATGCCGATCAGCACAATGAGAAAACCAGTGCCGGAAACGGCCCACACGCCTGCCTTGCCGCCTGGGATAAGAATTGCCTCCGAATTTTCCTTGCGATCCATCCGCGAAAAGAGCCGGATCGCCGCCGCAAACATATAAAGAAACGGAATGAAATAAAGAATGTTCGTCGCGCTCACAAGGAAGTCGTATGCGCCCCGCGTCGATTCGTTGATCTGGCTGACCAAAAGAATTGCACAAGAAAGCACAGCCTGCACGAGAATCGCAACGTATGGCGTCTTCCATCGCGGATGAATTTTCCCGAACGCCTGCGGCAGGTAGCGATCGATCCCCACCACGAACGGCACGCGCGCAATCCCCGCCACCGTGCTTCCAACGCCGCCCGCATTTCCTAATGTCACGACGATCGCCGCCACGATCCCCAGAAATCCAATTCGCAAAGCGATCGATCCCACGGTGATCGCGTGGAACACGCCGCTGGTGTTTGAAACCTCTGCCGCGGGCACGAGCACCAGCACGGCCACCGTCGCCAGGATGTACATGGCAGCAATCAGCCCGGCCGCAGCATAGAGTGCGCGGGGCAGCGTGCGTCGCGGGTTGCGCACTTCCTGGCTCATCGTGGAAACGAGTTCAAGCCCGCTAAACGCAAACGCAATCTGTGACCAGAAATTCACCGTGTCCCAGTTCCATGTGGGCAAAATGTTGTGCCATGTAAAATGTGTGACCGCTCCATGCTTCATCGCGATGATCGCGGCGACGCCCACCACCGCCATTAGCGGCAAGTATGTCGAGACTCCGCCAACGTTTTGTAGCCATTTGCCGATGTTTAGACCGATGATATTTAGCCCAACTGCCACAATCAGGTATCCCACAGAAAGCAAAAGCAAAAATGTGCGGTCGCTTTCGAGCTTAGCGCCCCGATCGCCCATGATGTACGCGCTCATTGCCGCGCTTGCAAGCAGCAAGCCGGGAAAATAGAAGACGGTATAAGCCCAGTAATTCCAACCAGCGACGAAGCCGTGAAAATCGCCGAAAGCCTCCTTCGTCCAAACGTACAAACCGCCCTCTTCCGGAAAACGCGATGAGAGTTCGTTGATCACCATTGCGGACGGAACGAAGAAAAAGACCGCTGCGATCACCCACAAACTGATGGAGGATGTTCCGTTATGCGCGGCTGCAGCGACCCACCGCGGCCCCAAGACCGTGGCAATATTGAAAAGCAGGACGTCCCAAAAACCCATCGTCTTGGGCAATTGTTTGATGGGATCGGCTGTGCCGCCGCCCGCGGCCTGACTCACAGAGTCACGTCCAGCGCGGGAATCAATGCATCCTGCATGCGGAAGTTGTGAAGAAACGGATCCTTCGAGTTTTCAAAATCGTCCCACGGCCCGAAAAACCCGACGCGGCCCTCCTGCAAGAACACCACCGTGTCGGCGAGTTTCTTAGCGAGATGCGTATCGTGCGTCACCACGATGGATGTGCGGTGAAACGTATCCTTGAGTCGCAGGATGAGGTCGCCCATGTGCCCCGCCATGATGGGGTCGACCATGGTGGTCGGCTCGTCAAACAAAATTGCGTCGGGATTTTGCGCGAACGCGCGCGCCATCGCTACGGCGCGCTTCATCCCCGTCGATAATTCGCTCGGTAGTTTATCGAGCACCTCTTCGACTTCTAGCATCTTTGCCAATTTAACCACGTAGGCGTCGACGTCTTCGTATTCCAGGCCGGGCTGTTTCTCCAGCGGAAAAGCGATGTTTTCCGCTACCGTCAGCGAATCGAACAGCGCGCCCGACTGAAACACCATCGTCACCTTGCGCCGCACTTCTTCAAATTGCTGTTCGGTGAAATCCGTGACGTCCTGCCCGTCCACAAAGATGCGCCCGGAATCCGCCTTCATGAATCCCATAATGTGTTTGAGTGAAACAGACTTCCCGACGCCGCTGCGCCCCATGATCACGCAGGTCTCGGCACGCTTCACGCTGAAGCTGACATCTTTCAGTACGGCGTTATCGTCGAAGGACTTGCAGACATCGCGGAACTCAAAAAAATTTTCCGCCAACGGTCCAGCAGTGCTGTTGGCTACACTGGTCTTTGCCGAGCCAGACGGACCGCGCGCCCCGCCCGTCTCCATCGCCGCCACACCGCGATTGATATCGTTTGCGTCGGTCAAATTTGCCCCGCTTCAACAATTCGGCGCGCATCCTCATAATCCGCCGCCGTATTCATGTTCCAGAAAAGCCGCCCTGCGCTATCAAATCGTTTCCAGTCTCGCACGTCAAGAACTTCCGCGCGCAGTAGTGAGATGCCTTGCGTCACTCTGCGAACGCCCCGCTCGAATGCGGGCCGTAGCGTCTCCACCGTGTCGGTTCGCCAGCACGCGCAGAGCGGCTCCGGTCCATTCTCCGAGTGCGGCAAAACCACCTGGGCTGTGCTCATAAGAGCTCTTTCGACAAGGAATCTCAGCCAGTCCGCCGTCAGAAACGGCATGTCGCAGCTCACAATCAAATTCCACTCGCACTCCGGCTTATTCTCGCGCGTGTACAAGAGCGCCGTCACAATCCCGCCTAACGGGCCCTCTCCCGGCCACCGATCCTCAACGCACACCGTCCAAACTGCTCCGTACTTTTGCGCCGCTCCAATCACCAGAGCTTTACATGCCAATTCCTCGAGGGACGCGGCGTAGTCAACCACGCCCAGCATCCGCGCCAGCATCGGCCGCCCGCCCAACTCCGCCAGCGCTTTGTCCGACCCAAATCGCGTGCTCCCGCCTCCCGCCAATACGTATGCGCCGATTCTCAGTCTGTTTTCTCCCACGCTCATCCCCAGACTCTCGACATCCTGTTCTTCTCCGCGTCCTCTGCGTCCTCTGTGAACTCTGTGTAAAATCCTATTCTTCTTCCAAAGGCTCGCGACCCGGCCGCCGAATCCCCAATTCGCGCAACTTCTCCTGCAAACTCTGCCGGTGCAGACCGATCGTCGCCGCCGTCCGCGAAACATTCCACCGATGATCCGCCAACTGCTTCGTAAGATACGCCACTTCAAATTTTCGCTTGGCTTCGCGAAAATCTTTCTCGCCAAACCCGTTTTCGTTCGCCCCATCGGAATTCCTGCGCGGTGCAGCCTCCCCGCTTACAACTTCCGGCGGCAAGTCCCCCAGCCCGATCTCCTCCCCGCAGCACAAAACGAGGCTGCGTTCCAGCGCATTTTTCAACTCGCGAACATTCCCCGGCCAGTTATACCGCTCGATCGCCGCCATCACTTCCCGCGTGAGCCGCGCCGCACGTCCGAGGCGCGTTCCGTGCATCTGCAAAAACGCCTCCGCCAAGACCGGAATATCCGCCTTATGCGCCCGCAGGGGCGGCAATTCAATCGTGACAACACGCAACCTATAAAACAGGTCCTCCCGAAACTTCCCTGCCCTAATTTCCGCTGCCAGATTCCGGTGCGTAGCACTAATCACCCGCACGTCCACGGCAATAGGCTGCGTGCCGCCCAACCGCTCGATCGTACGATTTTCCAATGCCCGTAGCACTTTCGCCTGCGTCACAGGATTCATGTCCCCAATCTCGTCCAAAAACAAGGTCCCGCCTGACGCCAACTCAAACTTCCCCTTCTTCTGCTGCGCCGCGCCGGTAAACGCCCCGCGCTCGTATCCAAACAACTCCGACTCAATCAAAGTCTCAGGCAACGCCGCGCAATTCACCGCCACATAAGCCTTCCCCGCGCGCGATGACCTCGCGTGAATCTCTTGGGCCATCAAATCTTTTCCCGTTCCGCTCTCGCCAAGAATCAGCACCGTCGAATCCGCCGCCGCGACGCGATCCGCCATCTCAAACGCCCGCCGCATTTCCGCCGTGCGCCCAATCATCTGCCCAAACTGTCCTTCTGTCGCCATCCTCCTTCGCAAGGAATCATTTTCTTTTTCCAGCGACGCCAGTTTCAACAGATTCGCCACGCGCTGCCGCAGCTCTTCCAATTCGAATCCCTTCACGAGATAATCCGCCGCGCCAAGCTGCAACGCTTCCACCGCGGTTTTCGCGGTATCTAGCGCCGAAACCATCAACACCGGCAACTCGCTTCCCTGCTCGCGCATCCACCGCAAGAATTCAAGCCCGCTTTGCCCTGGCAGCACCACATCGAGCAGCACAAGGTCTGGCTTCTCGGTGTTCAACGCTGCCTGCGCCGCTTCGGCCGAATCCGCCTCTGCAACCCGATATTTAGCCTCGAGCGCTCGCCGGAGTCCATACCGCGCCGTTGGTTCGTCATCCACAATCAATATCGTCTTCATGCCAACTCTCCGTGGACTCTGTGCCTCTGTGTTAAGAAAAACTCGGGCCGTCGCGCAAACTGTTTCTCGTAGACTAGTTGTTTCGCTCCGCTACCCGCTTCGCTCCCTCATGGGCATATTCACTTGGAACCGCGTCCCACGGCCATCCTTCACGGGGCTTTCCCAATCCAAACTCCCGCCAAACTCCGCAACTCGCCTAGCCACAATCGCCAAGCCGAGTCCCGTCCCCTGCGTCTTGGTAGTAAAAAATGGCTGCAGGATCTTTTCGCGCACACTTTCCGGTACGCCAGGCCCGTCGTCTTCCACCGCAAACAAAAACCCATCCCCGTTCGCACGGCCACTCACTCGTACGCGCCCGCCGCGCGTACTGGCCTCCAACGCATTCACCACAAGATTCGATAAAATCTCGCTCACAGCCTCAGAGCTCGCCGTCAATTTGGTTGCCCCCTCAACCACTTCCACCTCAAATGCCACGCCGCGCCGCTCGGCCTCATGCCGCAAGACTCCGCTAACTTCCTCCGCCACCGCTTGCGCATCACAACTCGCCGCGACAACACCACCGCGCACTGCCGGCCGGCTAAACTGCAGCAATTGGTTCAGCTTCGACGACAACCGCCCAATCTCCTCCAAAACCATCTTCGTTTCGCCGCGAATGGACTCCGGCAATTCCGAATTTTCCATCTGAACCTGCAAAATCGTCTTGATCGACCCCAGCGGGTTTTTCAGATTGTGCGAGATGCTAGCCGCCATCTGCCCCAATACCGCCAACCGCTCCCGCTCCGCCAGTTCCCTCTCCAGTTGCAACTTCTCCTCAATTAAGCGGCACAAATCCAGCGCCCCGGGCAACTGCTCGCACAAAAACTCCAGCGCCGCCCGCGTTTCACCCGATAGCCCCGCACCATGCGGCTTAACTCGCAGGACTCCGAAAGATCTGTCTCCCTGCTCAACTGGGAATATCGTCTTGCCATCTTCGTCGGAGTGGGCGCCTAGATCTTGCGCCGCCGGGGCATTCGCCAACACCAGCTGGGCTTCGGACAGCTCGAATTCCTCTTGTATCCGCCTACCTGCCCGCTCCGCAAGTTTGGCAAGATGTCCTTGCCGAGCTTCGGCTTGAATCTCTGCCGCCACTCGTTGTACGCGGTCCATTTCCTTGTGCACAGTCTCTCGAAGATTCTTGCCGAGCACTCGCTGCAAAGGTTCGATGAAAATCACAAGGAAGAACAGAAGAATGGACGCGGAAGCCTCTGGTGGGAGCGCGGGCTCAAGCCAGACGCTCACTCGACGAACTAAACTCAGATACAACAATGCCAAAAATGTTGCTGATACCGCATACACAAGGTTGGTCTGACGCCCAATCTGCAGGAAGTTGTAACGAAAGACTAAGTAAATGAGAAGAGCGGACGGAAAGAGGGCGCACAGCGCAAGCGTAACGGTAATACCCGCTGCCAGGGACTCGGAAACCGTTCCGCCAAATCCATGAAGATAGAGCACCAGCGCAGCGCCCACGACCAGGATCGCCGTGGTATACCCGTGAAACATTCTCTGAGGCCGATCCGGAGCGCGGTTGGCGAAGCGCAACTCCCACCAACTGCTTGTCAGCATTGAAACCGCCAAGAATAAGCCGTATGGCTTTCCCAGGTTTCCTCCTGGAACCAGAAAATTGAACGCAGCAGACTGGGTCAGCAATGGATAGAGGTGCAGACCAAAATAAAGAACTGGCGCGTACATCGTGACGAGAAAGAGTCGTTTGGCAGTGGGACTCCCTAGCATGCGCCTCGTTTCGGCAAACTCGATATGCAGATGGACTAGGAGGGGTGGCACAAAACTTAGGCCAGTTAGCAATAAAATCGCCGCAAACGACTGAACCGCCGGGGGTTCAACTTGATAATAAATCTGCGCATTCAGCGCCAATAGCGATCCGCTGTAGAAGAAAAACAGAGCAAGGCACAAAAAGAAAAATACGCGCTCAAAGTTTCTTTGGCGGCGGTAGCCGAGAATCACAACCATCCAGAAAAGCTGCAGCAGCGTACCTGCAGTGAAACCAATCAGCCGGATATAGACGAGAACTCCCATCCAAACCTCGAGAAAACGATTCTACGTCGCCCCTAGGAGCACTACAATCGCCAAGTGTCGTATTTTTCTTGCACCACCTAACCTAATATAAATAAACGGCTTAGTTGTCTGAGAAATCCACAGCCGCCCCACCCATCTGTCCGCTAAATCCTTGACATGCAATCCCTTTCTGGCTATATTAGCAGTCGACTGCGAGGAGTGCTAATTCCCTTCCGTGCTCCCAGTCTCTGTTCAAACCGCAATATCAACTATGGAGGTTCTTCCAAGATGGCAGTGAATCTGACCCCGCTACACGACCGCGTAATCGTGAAGCGCATTGAAGAAAAAGAGTCCGTCAGGGGCGGCATCATCATCCCTGACTCCGCAAAAGAAAAGCCCATGGAGGGCGAAATCATCGCCGTTGGCGCTGGCAAGCGCGAAAAAGGCGAACTGATCCCGCTCGACGTGAAACCAGGCGACCGCGTTCTGTTCGGCAAGTACAGCGGCACCGAAATCAAAATCGAGGAGGAAGAGTACCTCATTCTTCGCGAAGAAGAGATCCTTGCCAAACTTAGCGGCGCAGCCAAAGCCGCAAAGAAGTAGTTTCGTTCCCAATCCGTAGGGGCACGGCACGCCGTGCCCGTCGATGAAGCAAGCATAGAATTCAATATTTCGCAGAACGAAATCAGGAGGAAATACCAGTATGGCGAAGCAGATTGTAACAGGTGAGAATTCCCGCCAAGCGATTCTTCGCGGCGTGAACGCTCTCGCCGACGCAGTAAAGATCACGCTCGGCCCCAAGGGCCGCAATGCGGTGATCGAAAAGAAGTTCGGCGCGCCGATCATCACCAAGGACGGCGTCACCGTGGCCAAGGAAATCGAGCTGCAGGATCCCCTCGAGAACATGGGCGCGCAGATGGTTCGTGAAGTCGCTTCGAAGACGTCCGACGTCGCCGGCGACGGCACCACCACTGCAACCGTGCTCGCGCAGGCTATCTTCCGCGAAGGCGTCAAGACTGTCGCCGCAGGCGCCAGCCCCACCGCTCTCAAGCGCGGCATCGAAAAGGCCGTCGAAGTGGCGGTCGAAGAAATCCGCAAGCTTCACAAGGACGTCAAGGGTGAGATGATCGCCCAGGTTGGCACCATTTCCGCCAACAACGACAAGCAAATCGGCGGCATCATCGCCGAAGCGATGAAGAAGGTCGGCAAGGATGGCGTCATCACCGTCGAAGAATCCAAGACGATGGAGACCACCCTCGAAGTAGTCGAAGGCATGCAGTTTGACCGCGGCTACCTCTCGCCCTACTTCATTACTGACCCCGAGCGCATGGAATGCGTCCTCGAAGACGTCCGCATCCTCATCCACGAGAAGAAAATCAGCTCGATGAAGGACCTGCTCCCGTTGCTCGAGCAGACCGCCAAGATGGGCAAGCCCCTATTGATCATCGCTGAGGACATCGAAGGCGAAGCGCTGGCGACCCTGGTCGTCAACAAGCTCCGCGGCACGCTGCAGTGCGCTGCCGTCAAGGCCCCTGGCTTTGGCGACCGCCGCAAAGCGATGCTCGAAGACATCGCCACCCTCACCGGCGGCAAGGCCATCACCGAAGACCTCGGCATCAAACTCGAGAACGTGAAGCTTGAGGACCTTGGCCGCGCCAAGAAAGTCACCATCGACAAGGACAACTCCACGATCATCGAAGGCGCCGGCAAGTCCGCGGACATCGAAGGCCGTGTGAAGCAGATCCGCTCCCAGGTAGAAAACACCACCAGCGACTATGACAAGGAAAAGCTCCAGGAACGCCTTGCCAAGCTCGTCGGCGGCGTTGCCGTCATTAAAGTCGGCGCAGCTACTGAGACCGAACTGAAGGAAAAGAAGGCGCGTGTCGAAGACGCTATGCACGCCACTCGCGCGGCTGTCGAAGAAGGTATCGTTGCAGGCGGCGGTTCCGCTCTGCTCCGCTGCATCTCCGCGGTCGAGAAGCTCAAGCTGCACGATGACGAAGCCGTTGGCGCAGGCATCGTGAAGCGCGCGCTCGAGGAGCCTTCCCGCCAGATCGCACTCAACGCCGGTTTTGAAGGCGCTGTGGTGATCGGCAAGGTTCGCGACTCGAAGGACGAAAACTTCGGCTTCAACGCCGAGACCGGCGAGTACGGCGACATGGTCAAGATGGGCGTCATCGATCCAGCAAAAGTCACCCGCCTGGCGCTGCAAAACGCAGCCTCTATCGCGGGCCTGATGCTCACGACCGAAGCCCTCATCGCTGAAATCAAGGAAGAAAAGGCTGCAGCAGCTGGTGGCGGCGGCGCCCCCGGCGCAGGCGGCATGGGCGGCATGTACTAAATCCAGGTAGCACAGGCACTCCTGCCTGTGCTCCGGGCGGCTTTTCCAGCACGCCCAAAACCTCAATCCAAAGGGCGTCCCAGGTGCAAACCAGGACGCCCTTTTTGTTTCTGCATTCCGCAATTAGCGGCCCTCAATTAATTTAGTGTCATGTACGATTTCAGAATCAAAACAATCTCGGAAGCAGTCGCAAAGATCGCAAATCCCGCATGAAATCGCTCATCTTTGATTTTGATTGCGGCGGCACTCAACAAAATATACAGGCCTGTTCGTACATAGTAGAAAGGCCCTATCGCGTGCCAAAACGCGCTCCCCTTGATGAATGTGTCCAAGATGTCTGCCAAAAACAGAATAGTCATCAAGCTGAATATCCATTGTCGTCGGGAATAAAAGTAAGCTTTGAAGCTGTCGTAGTCCGCCATCTGCTCGGGAAAAAACAACACGCACAACAGGAACATCACAACCGCATACATGGCTATGAAGAAATAAAGTGGAAATGTCCACTGCTGGATAGCTTGGAGCCGGTATTCCCACCACCAAAAATGGATCAGGTACAGAAATAGGAAAAGCGCCCACAGGAGATGTACCCAATACACTTTGTACGCCTTGGGATGCTGGACGATCTGTGCCACTCCGCTCAGAAGGCGGGAAACACCCAGGCCGAGGAGAATTGTAAATAGCACACGGACATGCAGATACATTTCCATGGGTGGCCACCTGCCGGGCAAAAGGATTCGACAGCAGAAGATTGTTGCACGAACAGGCCACGGAATAGTCACCTCGACCTCTGCCCTGGCCCGGACGACCCGCCTATTTCCCTATCCCTTCCTCTCGCTTGCCTACCCTCAACTCCCTCTGCTATCGTCCCTTTGCCTTGCCGCAGACTCTTCAGGGGAGAGTCACCACATGCCAGGACTTTTGCAGCGGCTTATGCCGCGCGAAGAGGGTTTTTTCGACCTTTTCGCCCAGCAAGCCGAGAATATCCACAACGGGGCGGAAGCGCTCCTCAAAATGCTCTCGCACTACACGGGCGTTCCCGAGCAAGTGCAGATCGTCAAGGCCATCGAGCACGAAGGCGACGAAATCGCCCACCATCTCCTCATCAAACTGAACCAGACCTTCATCACGCCCTTTGACCGCGAAGATATCCACACGCTCTGCAATCAGCTCGACGACGTCATCGACCTGATCGACGCTGCCGCCAGCCGCTTCGTCCTTTATCGCGTCGACTCCATCCGCGAAGGCACCGTGGACCTCGTCAGAGTCCTGGTCTCGGCCACCGTCGAAGTCACCGCTGCCGTCAAAGCCCTGGGCACACCCGAGAAAGCCCTCAAGCATTGCATCGAGATCAACCGCTACGAGAATGAGAGCGACCGCATCTGCCGCACGCTCATCGCCCAACTATTCGACGAGGAAAAAGACTCCGTCCAGATCATCAAATGGAAGGAAATCTTCGAAGTCATCGAAACGGCCGTCGATAAATGCGAAGACGTCGCCAACGTAATCGAAGGCGTCATCATCAAGAGCGCCTGATTCGCCGATGACCAGCTTTTCACTCCTGCTCGTCGTCATTTTTCTTACTCTGGCCTTCGAGTTTTCCAACGGCTGGCACGACGCCGCCAATTCCATCGCTACCGTCGTCTCCACTCGCGTCCTCACGCCGCTTCGAGCCGTCGCCTGGGCGGCTTTCTGGAACTTCATCGCCGCTTTCGTCTTCGGCACTGCAGTCGCCACCACCATCAGTAAAGGCATGATTCACCTCGAACTCATCAATCAACAAGTTGTTCTCGCGGGCCTCCTTGGAGCTATTTCATGGAACATGATCACCTTGGTCCTCGGTCTCCCTACGAGCTCTTCCCACGCCCTCATCGGCGGCTATGGTGGCGCCGCAGTCGCCTACGCCGGCACTAAGGCCCTGATCCTTAGTGGCTGGGTCAAACCCGTGATTTTCATCTTTCTTTCACCGATTGTGGGAATGGCTCTCGCCATTCTCATCACGATCCTCACCAGTTGGATCGTCCGCAGGCAACGTCCGCAAAAAGTGGACCGCTGGTTTCGCCGCTTGCAATTGCTCTCCGCTGCGCTATTCAGTCTCGGTCACGGCACGAACGACTCACAGAAAGGAATGGGCATTATCACGGCGGCGCTTGTACTCGGCGGCTTGCTCAATCGTTCCGCGCCCCCGCCCTACTGGGTCATCATCTGCTGCCACTTGGCCATGGCCGGAGGTACCATGGCCGGCGGTTGGCGCATCATCAAAACCATGGGCCAGCGCATCACCAAGCTCACCCCCTTCGGTGGCTTCGCAGCGGAAACGGCTGGCGGCCTGACCCTCGTGATGAACGCCGCATTCGGCATCCCCGTTAGCACCACTCACACCATCACCGGCGCCATCGTCGGCGTCGGAGCCACGCGCCGCCTCTCCGCCGTCCGCTGGGGCGTCACCCGCCGCATCGTCTGGGCCTGGGTTCTTACTATTCCGGGCGCTGCCTTAATTGGCGCTGGCCTATTCCATCTCCTCGCCCCTCTCCTCCGCTGACTTCCACCGTCCCTTGCCCGACTCTTGAAAGTTCGCTTTCTTTCCTTGCCCGCTAGGGCTGTCCCAATGCCCGAATTTTCTTGGCTTTTCGATGATTCTTTTGATACACCATCTCCATTCAAGCAACGGAGGTATCTATGAGCACATTTAGCCGTTTGACGGGTGGCGCACGCGAACTGAATCTCGAGCTCCTGATCATGCGCGTCGCTTGTGCGCTGCCCTTTATTTTCCACGGCTGCGCCATCCTGTTTGGAATGTTCGGCGGCCCAGGCCCCCAAGGCTTCGCGGCCTTTATGCACATGCCTGTCGCCGTCGGCTATTTAGTTGGATTAGCTCAGTTCGCCGGAGGCATCGCCATCCTGATCGGCGCGTTGCTCCGCGTTGGAGCCGTCAGCGTCATCATCGTCATGCTTGGCGCCATATTTATCGTGCATCTCCCGCACGGCTACGACATCGGCCACGGCGGCCTCGAATACGCGCTAACGGAAATGCTCCTCGCCTTGGGCCTATTGCTCGCCGGTCCTGGCAAGTATTCCCTCGCCAGCGTCTTGCCAGCCCCGCTGCGGAAGTTGTAGCAAGCGACAAATTCGTGTTTGAACTGCATCGTGGGCGTATAATGCCCTTAGGATAACCTCTGGTAAACAAGTCGCGCGTGGGAGAAACATGGAGTCCCACCCGAGGAATTGCATTCGCTGACGAGGTGCCCAATGCGCTCGATGAGATTTGTGGTTCTTGCCGCCGCGTTCCTTATAGCCGCTCTGCTCTTCACGGCGCCGTCCAACGCCCAAAGCGCGGAGGACGACTCGTCTGGACCTCGAGGTAGCGTTCCCCGGTCCTCCGCGGACCGCTACCATTCGCATGCCCAACGCGACGGCACGAGCGTCGGAGCGAATATTCTTACTCCCAAGCAAGTGCGGAAAGCTTTTGTCTCCGACTTAAATCGTTGCTGCATGGTTGTGGAGTTCGCCTTCTATCCAAGCAAGGAAAAGGGTCCGCACGATTTGTCGCTGGATGATTTCGCCCTATACATTTCCGGGAGCGACGTCGCCACAAAGCCGGAGAGCGCCACTGTAGTCGCTGCTTCGTTGCAAAAGAAAGCCGGTTCAGGGGCCCCCGTTTCGGTGCAGGGCGGTGCAACCGTTGGCTACGAGTCCGGCACTTACACTGATCCAAACACGGGGCAGCCCACAAGAGTTCATGGCGTCTATACAGCGACAGAAGTGGGTGTTGGCGTGGGCCGTCCAAACCCCGTCCCGGGCTCAACCGGGCGGGATCGCCAGATCATGGAAACGGAACTGAGCCAAAAGGGACTGCCGGAAGGGAAAACCGCCGCTCCCGTTGCAGGGTATCTGTACTTTTCCATCCGCGACCGCAAGAAAGATGCAAAATATCAGTTGGAATACAATTTCAACGGCGAAAAGCTAGTTCTCACGCTGCCTTGACCTCCACATTGCAATAATTATTTTGCTTTCATTAAGTTACGCACACTCTGCCAAAACGCAGGCGGTAGGCGTACGCCCCATAAATCCCCGGTCGACCGCTTTAACTTTTGGACTCTTAAAGTTCACTCCGCTTCAAGTGACTTTAATGGCTTTAGTTTCATCAAATTCGCTAAAATAACTTGTAGGTGGGATACCCATGACCAGCAATCAAACCAATTTCTCCACCGTCGAAGAAGCCGTCGAAGAGATTCGCCAGGGGCGTATGATCGTCCTGGTCGACGACGAAGACCGAGAAAACGAAGGCGACCTAACCATGGCCGCCGAGAAAATCACGCCAGAAGCCATTAATTTCATGGCGAAATTTGGCCGCGGCCTTATCTGCCTCGCGCTTACCGAGCAGCGCTGCGACGAGCTTCATCTTCCGCTCATGTCCCTGATCAACACCTCCGTCCACGGCACTGCCTTCACGGAAGCTATTGACGCCAAAGTCGGCGTCACGACCGGCATCAGTGCCTCGGACCGCGCCATAACGGTCCTTACCGCGATCGATCCCAAGACCCGCCCTCAGGATCTCGCCCGGCCGGGCCACATGTTCCCTCTGCGCGCTCGCAATGGCGGCGTCCTCGTGCGCGCCGGCCAGACCGAAGCCAGCGTCGACCTCTCCCGCATCGCTGGCCTCAACGCCTCCGGGGTCATCTGCGAAATCATGAACGAGGACGGCACCATGTCCCGTGTGCCGCAGCTTCAAGAATTCTGCAAGCAGCACAATTTGAAAATGCTCACGGTCGCAGACCTCATCCGCTACCGCATGCAGCACGAGCGCTACGTCCGCCGCGTGGCGGAAGCCGTTCTCCCCACGCGCTACGGTGATTTCCGCATGATCGCCTACGCCAGCGACGTCGATCACGATCAGCACATCGCACTCGTTCGCGGCAACCTCGAAGGCGAAACGCCCGCTCTAGTCCGTGTCCATTCGCACTGCCTCACCGGCGACGTCTTCGGCTCAACCGCATGCGATTGCAGCGAGCTTGTCTCCCGCTCGCTGGCCACCATCGCCAAGGAAAACCGCGGCGTTTTCCTCTATCTCCACCACACCGGCCGCGGCTTCAGTGTGGAAACCGCCGAGGAGCCCGGCGCGCTCCCGCAAATCCATTTTCACAAACGCGGCCAGCTTGACCGCGAACCGGCCCGCCAGCGAATGGTCCAGCACGAGAGCGGCATCGGCGCTCAAATCCTGATTGATCTCGGCCTAAGAGACATCCGCGTCTTAACCAATCACCCAAAAAAAGGTGGTCGCCCTAGAAGGCTACGGCATCCGTATTGCTGATCAGGTCCCTTTGCGCATCGAACAATCCCATCCCACACATCAAACGCTTTAGACTTAAATGAAACCATTTGATGATCGTCACACAGTGCTGCTTGGGACAGCGGCGCTATGTGCAGAGGTGTCCTGTGTACGTTCCTCATCAACTCTTCGAGCGCAGGCCGTTCCTCACCTCGCTGCTCGGGGCCGTCGCGTTGGTAATGTCCCTTTTTTTCTTCATGCTTGTCCTGCGCGAGTACAGGGGGTTTGGGAAGGTTCCCCAGAGGGCTGATCTGGCAACTGTAATTCCGCCCCCGGATATGCACGGAATCTGGATGGAAGTGACACAACCTCTCATCGTGCACTGCGAGCCGGTCGAAACCGAGTATCCACCCGATCAGCAAATACTTTTCGGCCGAGTGGACAGCACCTATTTCCTCGCGGAGATTCCGGGATCCGAGCGGGTGGCAGTTCTGGAATACGACAAACAAGCAGCTTGCAACGACGTGCAGCGTGCGCCGGTCACGGGCGTGCTGACAGGACTGAATCCGAAGCTTCGAGAAACCCTGGAATCCCACGGAATGGTTTTTCCACGAAGTGCGGTCGCCGTTCTTTTGTGTCTGTCGTGCGGACCCAGAAAGTCGGTGACCTACTTGTTTTTCCTAGGTCTGATGATGGTCGTCTCGTTGTGGTTGACCACTCGTTCGTGGCGCAGATACCAGCAGCAGAACACCTCGAGGCACATGATTTCAGTCAGCGACTGTTAACTGACAGGCTCTCAAGTCGAGTTCCCGACGATAAACAAGGCGGTTCAGCAGGCGTGGAGGCAGGCTTTGGCGGAACTGCAGGCTTAGATGGAGTTGCGGGTTTAGAGGCTGACGCAGGTTTGCTTTGCGAAGCAGCCTTTCCAACCGTCAAATACTTGCGCATTTTTTCGAGCCGCTTCGGCCCGATGCCGCGGACCGCGCGCAAATCGTCCACACTCTTGAACGCGCCATAGGACTTGCGCATCTGGAGAATCTTTTCGGCAGTCACCGGACCGATTCCCGGTACTAGCTGCAGTTCTTCCGAAGTTGCGGTATTCAAGTTGATCGGTGCTTCCGGCGGCTTTTTCTTCGCGGCGAGTCCCAAAGAAATCGCGCACAGCGCGAGAGAAACGAGCAGCACTCGTGCAATAGACCGCCTTGCCATGACGGAATGATAATGCACCAATGATGTTAATAAATAAATAATTAGAACTACTTGCTGGCCGAGCTCAGCTTTTTACCCTGGGCGTCGAAGGCTTCGAGGTCGCCGAATAGCGCGGCTTGCGATTCGATTTGCGCACGATCTCCAACGACAACAATCTGCATGTTCGCGGAATCGAGATATTTGCGCGCCGTTTCTAGCAGGTCGACCGGCGTCAGCGCCCGCACCTTCGCTCGATACGTCTCGAGATAATCATCAGGCAATTCGTTCAGCGCCACCACGGCGATCTGCGACAACAATCCGTTTTGCGTCGCGAGTCCCATGGAAAAGATGCCGCTCAAATAATTCTGCGCGTCGGCTAGCTCAGCTTCCGGAACCGGAACGGACCGCAGCTTGTCCATTTCGTAGAAAATCTCCGTAAGCGACGCCGCAACAACGTCGTTGCGCACAGCGGCC
>Ga0206978_1042_pt1 | contig 19358 bp, 19 predicted proteins | sample Alteio_BWMinCont_21_FD_153477 | JGI IMG/M metagenome (GOLD analysis project Ga0206978, IMG submission 153477) | Enriched cells from forest soil in Barre Woods Harvard Forest LTER site, Petersham, Massachusetts, United States -... | ecosystem: Environmental > Terrestrial > Soil > Temperate forest >...
CGATCATATTGCTGGCTGTTGTTATTTCAATGGCTGGCGCCTGGCTGCTGGTCGATTTCGGCACCGCGAAAAAATGGATGCCGGGCGATGTGCTGATTGTTATTGCCGAGCTTCTGTGGGCCTTTCACATTACCTTGCTATCGAAATTTATTACACGCACACATCGGCCGTTTTTTCTTTCCTGCATGCAATGTATTGTCACGGGAGTTTTGGGATTGATCGTCGCCGCCATACGCGAACCTTTCGTGTGGCACGCCATTCGAACAGCCCTGCCCTATATTTTATATACCGCGATTGTCGCCGGAGCGATTGCCTATACCATTCAAATTTTTGCGCAGCGCCATACGCCACCAGCCGAGGCGGCACTGATCATGTCGTTGGAAAGCGTCTTCGCCGCTTTGTCGGGAGCCGTGTTTTTGGGCGAACGCCTGACCGTGCTGGCCGCAATCGGTTGCGCCATGATTTTGCTAAGTGTTATCATTATCGAGATTGGGCCGTTACGGCGCCGCAGCCGGACGATTGCATAGGATTACGATGTCTCTCAACACCTCCCTCCTCCTTCCCGTCATCGCGTTCTGTACCGCGGCATTGTTCACGCCAGGGCCGAATAATGTGATGCTGATGACGTCGGCGCTAAATTTCGGCATTCGGCGGACGCTGCCGCATATTTTTGGAGTGGTGTTTGGCTTTGCGTTGCTGGATTTCTCGGTCGGCATTGGGCTTGGCGCGGTGTTTGCCAAATATCCTATCGCCTACACAATTCTGAAATATGTCGGCTCGGCCTACATGCTTTATCTGGCGTGGCTGATCGCGCGCGACGACCCGACCGCCCCGAAAACCTCGCGCGTTGGACGGCCGTTCCGCTTTTACGAAGCGATGGCTTTTCAACTGGTGAACGTGAAGGGCTGGATCATGGCGATCAGCTCCATCTCAACTTATGCCGCCGTGGCCGCCTATCCCTATAATGCCGCCATCATCGCTGGCATATTCGGCTTGCTTGGTTTTGGTTCCTGCTTCACCTGGGCGGGATTCGGCGCCGTGATGCAGACCCTGCTGAAAAAGCCAAAAATCATCCGCGTCTTTAACATCGTTATGGCGCTGTTGCTGGTGGCCTCGATTATCCCGGTGCTGATGGAATAACAGCCGATATGCAACCCCGTTGACGCGATTCAGGCGGATGGCTTAGCATCTGGAAGCTGTTCAAAAATAACAGGAGCCCCCATGAAACTCTCCGTCAAAATCGTTCTTCCGCTCGCACTTGCCGCCATGCTCGCCGGTTGCGCCTCGCAATCGAACTGGCAACCGACGGTCGATACGGCCAACGATCGGCATGCGAACAAAGTCGGCCAAGATCTTTACGAATGTAAAATGCTGGCTGACCGGGCTGCCGAGTCCGAAGATACGGTGGCCGAGGATACAGGCGTCGGCGCCCTTGGCGGCGCAGCAGGTGGTGCTCTACTGGGCGCCATCACCGGCAGCGCGGCAACGGGTGCGGCTATTGGCGCTGTTACCGGTACCGGACTTGGCCTTGGCGGCGGCACGATGAGCGCCAATGCCAAATACAAGAGCGCCTACGTCAACTGCATGCGTCAGCGCGGGCATCCGGTTATAAACTAACCTTTGTGATTAGCAGGGGGAGCTTGCCTCCCCCGCCGATCCCCGCTAATGAAAAGGCATGAACGCTCCACACGCCTTTCTATTCGCCCTGTTTGAGGTGATCGAGATCGCCCTTAATCTTTATATTTGGGTGCTGATCATCGGCGCGGTGATAAGCTGGCTAGTCGCCTTCGGCGTTATAAATATGCATAACCGTTTCGTGCAGATGGTCAGTGATTTTGTCCATCGCGTGACCGAGCCGGCCCTGCGCCATATCCGCCGTATTCTGCCGCCGATGGGCGGCCTTGATCTGTCACCCTTGGTGCTGATCCTGATTATTATTTTCCTGCAATCTTTCTTGCGCAATTTGGTTCTTTAGCATGCCGGCGCGGATTATCGACGGCACAGCGATAGCTAAACGCTTGCGGCAGGAAATCGCCGCGCAGATTATCGACACCAAACATCTGACGCCCGGCCTCGCCGTGGTTTTGGTCGGCGAAGATCCCGCCAGCCAGGTGTATGTGCGCAACAAAGCGCGCGCGGCGGAAGAATCCGGCATCAAGTCCTGGACCAATCGCCTGCCCGCCGATGCGCCGCAGGATGAATTGCTCGATGTCATCGCCGTGCTCAACAACGACCCTGCCGTGCATGGCATTCTGGTGCAGTTGCCGCTGCCAAAGCAGATCGATACGCAGACCATTATCGCCGCCGTTGATCCCGCCAAGGATGTCGACGGATTTCATCCCATCAATGCCGGAAAGCTGGCGCTCGGCCTGCCCGGTTTTGCGCCCTGCACGCCGCAAGGTTGCATGATTTTGATCCGCGAGGCATTAAGCGATCTCAAAGGCAAAAAAGCCCTCGTGCTCGGGCGCTCCAACATCGTCGGCAAGCCGATGATGCAGCTTTTGCTGCAAGCCGATTGCACAGTGACCGTCGCGCATTCAAAAACCAAAGACCTGGCGGCCGAATGCCGCGAGGCCGATATCCTCGTCGCTGCCATCGGCAAGCCGGCTTTTGTAAAGGGTGATTGGGTCAAGCCGGGCGCCATCGTCATCGACGTCGGCATCAACCGCATCGACGACAAAGATCATCCCGGCAAAACCAAGCTAATCGGCGACGTCGATTTCGCCCCCGCCAGCGACCGCGCCGCCGCTATCACCCCAGTGCCGGGTGGGGTGGGGCCGATGACGATTGCGTGTTTGTTGGGGAATACCCTGACGGCAGCCACCAGATCCAGATAACTTATTGATTTTCAATGAAATATACCTTGAAAGTATTAACGCGCCTATCCTGTGATATATTACGTTTCCATTTATTTTATGGGGATTAATTATGCAGCAACGCTCAGGAATAGATTTTGCTTCTTTTATTGCAAACGAGCTTCCACAGATGCTCGACCAGGCTTTCTCTCCAAAAGAGCTTGGCACCATCCTTTATCATTACACTCGCTCTGAACAAGTATCAGACACATGCGCGGAATTTTGGCGGCGTTTAGATACCGCGATGAAGAAAGAAGCTAGACACAACTCTCCCGTCTTTAATAAACTTGAAATTCCATATCAAATTGTGCGTGCGGTTGAAGAAACATTGGAATCTCGCCGCGACGAACTTTCCCCAGTTGATCTGGGCAACCTTCACGAACTTCGCGACAGCGCTATTCAGCATATGGGTAAATGGCATATAGCAGAAGAGCTGAGGGCGGCCACCCAAGGCACAGATCTCTCAACACTGGCCATGCGAAACATAACCTACGCTACGCTGAAATCACCAACCCCTGAATCCCTGCGAGCTCTTGCTTTAATCGTCGAAGCCGTATCGGCTGCGCCCAAAATGGCTTTTGGGGTAAATGTGGGAGGGGATAGCCATAAAGTAATTGCTGGCAAGGGTGCATGGGCTGCCATAGACCAACATGCTCAAGATGGACATGGAAGAAATCTTTTTGTTGAAAACATTATATACACAGAATTTGGTGGCCCACTGCGTCGAGGCTACAAACCTCCCACTGAACAAGATTTAGCCGTGGCTATTCCCCCCGCGGGCATGTCGGTAGAACAAGCTTGGAACGTGCAAAAAAATTTGCAGGCTCAAGCGCAGGGAGGCTCACCCGATCTTCCAAATAATCCGCGGCAGCCGGCGCCTGCAAAGGCTTATGCGATAGCATAAATGGCCTCCTTTCTTTTTAAATGTCCTATGCTATAATGACCAAATTGGAGTAATTAATTTGGAGATATTGTTATGTCTAGACGTTGGCGCATGACATTACTGGCAACAACGGCGGTGGCATCTCTCGTTACGCCACAACGCGCTACGCATGCTCTTCAACCAGAAGCGCACATAGTCCGCCTGACTGATCCGAACGACCCCGCTCAAAACCTGCATGATTATGATCTTCTTGCCAAACTGAAAAAATCCGCGCCGAATAGCTCCGCCCAGGAAATAATGACCTTCCTCACAAGTCTACTTAACGCTGGCTACGACAAGGCGCATGAAATAACAAAACCTGCAGCGGTGATCGCTAATTACGATATCGGCGCCATAAACGATGCAATCACTAAAAACGGAGAAAATACTTTTGGTTTGTTGGCCAGAGAATACAATGTCCGTGCCCGCACCTATCCCACAGAGAATGCGAGTGATCGTCTTAGGGAAACCTTTGATTCTTTTAGGAATGACGATCAGGGAAAAACTCTTGCAAGTTATTATGCTTTAATATTGCTCGGCAGACCTGCTGGCGCCAGACCTTTTGCGCCGGAAATTACTGGCACGCTCAATGCATGGGCGTACGGAAGGAATGGTAGTTTTGCGCATCGTCGTTCGCGAACTCAGGTAGGCGACCAAACTCCTCCGCCTGTACGTTTTCAATTTTGATACGACAAATATATCTCAAGCCGCACTCGATAACGTCCGGTCCAACACCACGCTCAATCGCCGGCCGAACTCGGCCGGATCGGCGAGGCTTTCGCCGTCTAGCAATCTTGCCTGATCGTACAACAACCACGCGATATCCTTGAGGCTTTCGGAGGCGCCGCTTTCGCCGGCTTTTTCGGCCATTTTGCGGATCAGGACATGTTTCGGGTTTACTTCCAAAATACGTTTCGAGGGTGTGCGGATTTGGTTGTGCGCCTGCAGAAAACGCTCGAGATGAATGTCGAGATCGCCCTCGTCGGCAACCAGACACACCGGGCTTGACGTCAGCCGCGCCGAGCCGCGCACATCCTTCACCGCATCGCCAAGCGTTAGTTTCATCAGGGCGATGAGCGAAGAAAGATCACCCTCCGGCACACTTTCTTCCGGTTTTTTTTGTGCCTCATCGGTTTTTATTTTATCAAGATCCGCGCCCGCACGGGTGACGGAGCGAAATGGTTTGCCTTCATACTCGCCGACCGCCGTGGGCCAGAAATCGTCGACCTGATCGGTGAGCAACAGCACTTCAATGCCGCGCGCCTTGAAACCTTCGATATGCGGGTTGTCGAGCAACCGATCGGCATTCTCACCGCAGATATAAAAGATCGCCTCCTGCCCTTCCTTCATGCGCTTTTTATAATCTTCCAGCGAGGTCAGCGTCCCTGTGGCCGAACTGCGGCAGCGCAGAAGCTTCAACAACTCCGTGCGATAATCGGCATCTTCGTAAAGCCCTTCCTTGATCACGGCGCCGAAGTTATCCCAGAATTTTGCATAAGCCTCAGCATTCTCGGCGAATTTCGCCAGATCGCCGAGCACGCGGCGCGTAACGCCCTGCCGGATTTTTGCCAGCATCGGGTTATGCTGCAGCATTTCGCGGCTGACATTGAGCGGTAGATCTTCGCTATCCACCACGCCGCGCAGAAAACGCAAGTATGGCGGCACCAATCCTTCGGCATGATCGGTAATAAAGACGCGCTTCACATAAAGCTTCACGCCATGGCGGCGTTTGGGATCGAATAAATCGAACGGCTTCATGCCGGGCACAAACAGCAGCCCTGTGTATTCGATCTTGCCTTCCGCGCGCCAATGGATGGTCAGTGCCGCATCGTCAAACGCATGCGCGGCGTGATGATAAAATTCTTTGTACTGCTCGGGCGTAATTTCATTCTTGGGCCGCAACCACAAAGCCGCAGCGCGATTGGCGGGCTTATCTTCGCCTTCGATGAAAATCGGGATCGCGATGTGATCGGAATATTTGCCGATGATATGGCGCAGACGTTCGGGATCCAGAAATTCGTCTTCGCCTTGCTTAAGATAAACGGTTACGTCCGTGCCACGTGTGGATTTATCGCCTTCCTCAATGGCAAATTCACCTTTGCCGTCGGAACGCCAGCACCAGGCCTCCTCACCGCCGGCCTTGCGCGAGACCACTTCCACTTCCTGCGAAACCATAAACGCCGAATAAAAACCGACGCCGAATTGACCGATGAGGCTGATATCGGCTTTTTTGTCCTTGAGTTGCTCGAGAAATGCTGTGGTTCCGGAGCGCGCGATCGTACCGAGATTTTCCACCAGATCATCGCGCGTCATGCCAATGCCGTTATCGGAGACCGTCAGCGTGCGGGCTTTTTTGTCGATGGAAATTTTAATCTTAAAGTCACTATCGTTGCCGGTAAGCTCCGGCTGGGTGATCGCCTCATAGCGCAATTTGTCGCAAGCATCAGACGCGTTCGATATCAATTCACGCAGGAAAATGTCCTTTTCGCTGTAAAGCGAATGGACGACGATATCGAGCAACCGGCTCACTTCGGCGCGGAATGGCTGGCGAGATTCGGTCATGTGTTTACCCCTATGAATACGTAATATGGGGCCTGATTTATGCCCTTGCAAGGCCACCATCTGTCGTCCTATGAGCGCTTGAATGAAACGCACCTCCACAAAACAACCGGTTCTTCCCGATCTTTTGCAGACTGGACTATCGGCGGTTTTCTGCGGCACTGCTCCGGGGCACGTCTCGGCAGCAGCGGGGCATTACTACGCGCATCCGCAAAATAAATTCTGGCGCACGCTACATACAACCGGTCTTACGCCTCGCCTTTTGGCGCCGGCTGAATTTCGCGATTTGATTAAATACGGCATCGGCCTTACCGATATCGCTAAGTTTACATCGGGCCAGGACAATCAACTGCCCAAGCACAGCCTCGGCCCGGCAGCAGCGTTGACGCTAAAACAACGCGTCCAAGAATACCAACCGGCGATCCTGGCCTTCACCAGCCTCGAGGGCGGGCGGCGTTTCCTGGGGCGACGCGCCATGTGTGGGGCGCAAGAAGAGAGAATCGGCGCAAGCCGCATCTGGATCCTCCCATCCCCCTCGCCCAAGGCACATTGGAACTGGGATGAAGCTATTTGGCGCGTTTTGGCCGAGGAGATTCGAGCAGCGAAACGATCTCTCTCGCCTTATGGAAAACACCATTGTGCCTTAAAATTGGGGCTTGCTGAAACCAGATCGGGTGACTAGATTTTTCCATCCGTCCGCCAGGGAGAACACCATGCGCTTTTTGATCGTAGCCGTTTTAGGATTTGCTTTGGCCGCCACACCGGCAATGGCCCAGCAACATAACGGCTCAAGCACCGGCCGCGTTTTCGGCAACGCCAACTGTCCGGCCATCCCGTGTCCAGGAACTCCTGGAGCCTATTTAACTTCGTCTGATTATATCGCAAACATCAATGGATGTATCCAACAACACTTTGGTGTTGATTCATCGTCCATGTTTGATTCAACGTCTAGCCTTGATGAAAGTAACTGTCTTACCACGTCGCAAAATTTCACGAACAAAGGGGTAATGCCGAAATGCTGTATGGTGGCATTGCCTCAAAACAAATGCATGTTCCATTGTTCCATGGTCACGCAGTAAAGCATTTTTGGATTATGAGAAAGTGACGATAGAGCTTTGCCGCCGGCCCGGTCGGGCTATTGGTCGTTCGTAAGCTTCCGTTCCAGCATTTTTTCTCGTTCTTTTTGGATATCGATATCCTGGCGCAGCTTATCATTTTCTTTTTTCAGTTCCTGTACAGCGCCAATGAGCGGCCCAACCAAGCCTTCGTAATCAACGTATTTTGTGCCACCGTTCGTAGTCACGAGCTGCGGATAAACCTTCTCCAGATCTTGCGCGATGACGCCAAGGCTTGCCTTGCCGGTTGACTTATAGTTAAAGGTAACCGGTTTCAATTTCATAATGTCCATTAAAGGATTCACAATAGGCTCGATGTTGGATTTCAAGCGTATGTCCGAAGCCTTGTAAATAAAGGTACCCGCGAACAAGTTGTAAGACTGCAAGAGCCCAAGAACCGTCACGTCTCCCGTGACGTCGATCGTATCCTGACACTGGCTGTTTCCTAACGCATCCACTGTCTTGCTTGGCGGAATGCCGGTAGGATTGTTGGTTGGATCGGTCTTGGTACAAGTGCCGATAACAGTTAGAACAGGATTAGGCGTTAAATAGGGGGGTACAGCGCTAAGCCCCACCATGTTACCGGACATCGTTATCCCGCTCGTCAAAGAGACGGAAGGATCGGGAATGGCCAATGTGACGCCACCAACATCAATGTTGGCCACTCCCACGAGTGTTCCTCCTTGAAAATTAATAGATCCACCGCCGCTGGTTGTGCCGGCTAAATTCATATTAAGGCTTCCAGCCTGCATATTGATGTTGCCGGCTGTCGTTGTGAGACCAAAGGCCCCCATATAAATGGAACCACCGGTTGGAAGCGCAGCTGCTGGCGGAGTACCCCCGGCGGCCCCGTTGAAACCTCCCATCACCAGTGCATTGCCTCCTAAATATTCAGGAACGGTCATAGTGTTGTAGTGGGCAATCGTGTCGCCAGGCATCTTAATGCGCGCCAACCAGTCATCGAAAACATTTTGTTCGGGAGAGATGTAAGTGCGGGAAGCGACAAAACCACCCGTAGCCGGAGCAGCAAATCCATATCCCGGCGAGACAGCACCCGTAACGGCCGCCGTCCAACCGCCAAAGGAACCGCAAGCCGTTGTGGGATCGACACCTGGCGTACATACGGGCGCCGAATAGATAAATCCGCCATCGCCACCGATGAGCGAGGATATGCGAGCACCGGACGTATCTGTTATTATGTCGGCGCCTGGACCTGATGTTAAAATCATAAAGGAATAGGTGGTTGGAGGCACTGGCGCTGCTGCGGGATTAGGCGTGGCGTCTCTCAAGAACCTGATATTGTACAACTGCAGATAGGAATTGGTAGTAGCGCTCGTAAATCCGGGTGGAAGAAAGTTACAGAAGCCTGCCAAATTTGGATCGGTGGGAGCAAAAGTGCAGCCGGCACCCGGCACCGGCAAAGGTATAGCATAGCTGGTGCTTGGCGCACATGGCGCGCTAGCACAACCCCCGTTAGCGGCAGGAATAATATTTTTTGCCATATACTGTTGGCCGGAAGAATCAGCCAAAAAAGCTTTTACCGCAGCGATAAGCTGCTCCTGCTGATTGGCGGCAGCTTCATCGCGCACTTGCGTGTTGGCGCCGGTCATAAGATTCCAAATGCCGGCGGCAAGAACGCCGACCACGGCCAACACGATGGCCATTTCGGTCAGCGTAAAGCCGAGAGCGCGGCGATGATGAGAACCGTGACGCATTTTTTCTCCTAGCATGAAGAACATGAACTAGGTTGCGAGATTATGGCAAGCGAATTTGCAGGAATTGTTGCGGGAATAGGATAGGTCGCTGACGTCACCACGCCTCCGATTGTAATCTGTGCTGTCGTGACAAGCGTGTTTATACCTCCGACAAGCGATGTATAACCCATATTCATTACTGGAACTCCGCTATTTTGAAGCTGTCGGTAAAGATCGGCTGGCGTCATGCCAAGGGAAACCGGTGGGGCTGCCGCCGTACTGACGAATCCGTCGGCCCCGGCTGGATCAACGTAAGTTATGAGGTAATAATCACCGGCAGCATCTGTATACGCGATCGATTTCCATTGGTAAGTTAGAAAATTGTATCCGTTAATTATATCGGGATAAGTGGGGGATCCTGCGGCCGGTAAGTGATAAAAAGCCCCGGTCACCAAGACACGTGGAACACCAGCAACCGTTATCCCAGTAATTTTTGTAGCATTATACTTACAAGATACAGGGGCCGCCATGCTTAAGGTAAGGCTACAACCGGGTGTTCCTATGGCGTCTCCGGGTCCAGGAACCCCAGTCGTTCCAGTCGCTCCCGTTGCGGGATTTAATATATTCCCCGCCAAACTCATCGCAGCTTTATGCCAGGTGAGCATGGCTTGACCAATGCTGCTTTGGTTTTGAGCCAGGCGCGCCGCTTCGACGGCTGCCACTTGCGTGTAAATGCCGAGCACGCCGATAACCAGAAAAGTGAAAGTCAGAAGATACATATCGCCACTGAACTCCTTCTTCCGAAAGCGTTTTTTAATCCTTCTTCAGCCTAGCTTAAGAAAGTTAAAACAATCTCATTTTAATACGAGTTTGAAGATGGCTGGGTTTTACATCAACACATTGATTTATAACGATTTATCAAATAGCTAAAAAGCCTCCTAAATCGCCTTTGCAGGCTAAATTAAAGTATTTCGGCTGATTTGGTTGTCTTGACTCGGCATGAGAACCAAAGTAGAACATTCTTGTTTTGTTCTTCTCTCCTGCCGCGAGTTAATTCCATGCTTACGAGCAAACAACGTGAACTGCTGCTTCTGATCCGCGACCGTCTGGCGGAAGACGGCGTGCCGCCTTCTTTCGACGAAATGAAGGAAGCGTTAGGTTTAAAATCTAAATCAGGTATTCACCGGCTGATCACGGGCCTTGAGGAACGTGGCTTTATCAAGCGCCTGCCGCATCGCGCACGCGCACTCGAAATTACCCGGCTGCCGGAGGATATTGAATCCACAAAGGCCGCCAAATCTTCGGCACGCAAAACGCGGCTGCCTGCAAACATGCCGGACATGGCCGCTATTGCCGCCGCGCAAAGCGTAAGCCTGCCTCTTTATGGCCGCATCGCTGCCGGGTTGCCAATCGAAGCCATGCGCGACCCACACAGCAAAATTGAAGTTCCGCTCAGCGTCATCTCGGGCGCGCGCGGACGCATCGGTGCGGATGATCACTATGCTCTGGAAGTCGCGGGCGATTCGATGATCGAAGCCGGCATTATGGATGGCGACCGTGTCGTGATTCGCAAATGCAACACCGCTGAAAACGGCGCCATCGTCGTGGCTCTGATCGGTGACGAAGATAGCGGCGAAAACGAAGTGACGCTGAAAGTTCTGGAACGCCGCGGCAATAAAATCGCGCTCATTCCTAAAAACAAGAACTACCAGACCAAAACCTACGAACCCGGTCAGGTTGCAGTGCAGGGAAAACTGGTTGGATTGGTGAGACAGTATTAAATCGTAGAATTGGTTTTCCAACCCACACTCCACAGCTTCATCCCCCTTCTCTCTCGCGCATATTCAACGCGCATGCTGCCGTCTTGCCTGAAATAAATCGCGTGCGCGCCGTGATGCCAAAATTGCGGATCGTCAATAATCGTTTTCGCCGCACAATCGCGAATAAGAAACGGCGCCACGATAATATCCGCCTGTTCGCAATCATCGAGCGCGGCGGCATCCACAGTAGGCACGGCCAGCACATGCCCGTCCTTGCGATAAACGCAACCCGCATCGTCGTAGCGCAACTGAGTTTCCTCCTCCGGCAACAAATCATGCGCATCGACCAGATCGGGATTGCCGAGCCGTTCCTGCCATTGCTCAAATGTAAATTTATCGTGCCGTAATGTTGAAGCCGCAAGTTTCCCATCTTCCAACCGTGCGGACCATTCCTTGCCATCCGCCGTCACCATAAAATCAGGCTGCATGGTATAAAGCGGATAGAGCATGCCGAGCAGGACCGGAATCAATCCGAAGAACCGCCAGCGCTGACGCATCAGGCACAACCATAAGCCGCCAGCGCCCATAAATCCGGCTCGAACGACCATTGGAAATAAAGAATAATGCCCGCGCCAAGTGCCAGCGGCGCCGACAACAGCCAGCGGTCGTGCTCGAGCAACAAATTATCCTTAAGGGTGTGGATAAGGTTCACAAGCAGCGAAGAACCGGCTAGGTTGAACGGAGTTTCTTTCTAGCATTGAGCGTGGTTTTTGCCCATGACCCCCATCGTCCGTTTTGCCCCTTCGCCCACAGGTTTTCTGCATATCGGCGGCGCGCGTACCGCCCTGTTTAACTGGCTTTACGCCAAGCATACCGGCGGCAAATTCCTGTTGCGCATTGAAGACACCGACCGTGAACGTTCGACGCCGGAATCCGTGCAAACCATTCTGGACGGATTGAAATGGGTCGGGCTCAATTGGGATGGGGATGCGATTTCGCAATTCGCACGCTTCGCGCGTCATGCGGAAGTCGCCGAGCAAATGGTCGCCAACGGCACCGCCTATTATTGCTACGCCTCACCGCAAGAGTTGGAAGCGATGCGCGCTGAGCAAAAAGCTAAAGGCTTGCCCATGCGCTATGACGGCCGTTGGCGCGATCGTCCGGCAAGCGATGCGCCGCCTGGCGTGAAACCCGTTATTCGATTGAAAGCGCCGCAAACCGGCGAGACCACCGTGAACGACAAAGTTATGGGCACCATCACGGTACAAAATTCGCAGCTCGACGATATGGTGTTGCTGCGCACGGACCGCGCGCCGACTTATATGCATGCGGTGGTGGTGGATGATCACGACATGAACATCACGCACGTAATCCGCGGCGACGACCACATGACCAACACATTCCGGCAGGTACAAATCTATAAGGCAATGGGCTGGAGCATTCCCGAATTCGCCCATCTGCCGATGATCCTCGGCCCCGACGGCGCTAAGCTTTCCAAACGCCACGGCGCACCTGCCGTTAGCGATTACCGTGATCGCGGTTATTTACCGGAAGCCATCCGCAATTATTTGCTGCGCTTGTGCTGGGCGCATGGTGACGATGAAATTATCTCAACCAATCAGGCCATCGAATGGTTCGATTTCGGCGGCATCGGCAAATCGCCGGCGCGTTTCGACTTCGCCAAGCTCGGCAGCGTGAATGCGCATTACATCAAGCAAACCGACGACCGCAAACTGGCGGAACTGGCAGAACCCTTTATCGCCAAAACCCTTGAGCGTCCCCTCACGCTCGCCCAAATGGATTTGCTCACGAAAGCTATGCCGGATTTAAAACCGCGCGCTCAGACGATTGTCGAGATTGCCGAGCAGGCCGTGTTTTATTTCCACGAAGGTCCGCTCAAGATGGATGACAAGGCAAAAAAATTGCTGACGACGGAAGCGAAAGAGCATCTCGCTACTTTGGCCGAACGCATGAAGGCACTCCCGGATTTCACCACGCATCCGATCGAAGAATTATTTCGCGCCTACGCCGAGGAAAAAGGTTTAAAGCTTGGCGCTGTCGCACAACCTTTACGTGCGGCCTTAACCGGCTCAACCATCTCGCCACCGATATTCGGCGTGGCTGTTTTATTAGGAAAAAACGAGGCATTAGCGCGCGTTCAGGCGGCCTGCCGCGATTAACGCGAAATTAAACTCTCTGCGCAATAACCCTTATCCATAAGTCCTTTCGCGAGGGTTTCCCCATGTCCGACGCCATTAAAAAACCCGGCCCGACGCTGGCCGCCTCGACCAAGACCATGACGCTAACCGATGATACGACTGGCAAAAGTTGGAAGCTGCCTGTTATTCCCGGCACCACGGGGCCGTCGGTTATGGATATCCGCAAGCTATACGGTGATACAGGGATGTTCACCTTCGATCCCGGTTTCACATCAACCGGCAGTTGCGAATCCAAAATCACTTTCATCGACGGCGAGCAAGGCATTCTTTTGCACCGCGGCTATCCGATCGATCAGCTGGCGGAAAAAAGTGATTTTCTGGAAGTCGCTTATCTTCTTCAATATGGTGAACTGCCGAACGTTCAACAGAAAAAAGATTGGGTTAAGCACATCACCTATCACACGATGGTGCACGAACAACTTATCCGTTTCTACAGCGGCTTCCGCCGCGATGCGCATCCGATGGCCGTCATGTGCGGCGTGGTCGGCGCGCTGTCAGCCTTTTATCATGACTCCACCGATATAAACGATCCTGGGCAGCGTGAAGTAGCCGTTCATCGCCTGATCGCCAAGATGCCGACCATTGCGGCAATGACCTACAAATATGCGATGGGTCAGCCCTTTGTGTATCCGCAAAACAGCCTGTCCTATGCTGAGAACTTCCTCTACATGACGTTTTCGGTGCCGGCGGAACCATACAAAATCAATCCCGTGCTGGCGAAGGCGATGGATAAGATCTTTATCCTGCACGCCGATCACGAACAGAATGCTTCCACCTCAACGGTGCGGTTGGCCAGCTCTTCCGGCGCCAATCCGTTCGCTTGTATCGCGGCGGGCATCACCTCGCTGTGGGGCCCTGCGCATGGCGGCGCCAACGAAGCGGTGCTGAAAATGCTGATGGAAATCGGCAGCAAGGACAAAATTCCCGAAGTCATCAAGCGCGCGAAAGACAAAAACGACAACTTCCGCCTGATGGGCTTTGGTCACCGCGTCTACAAGAATTACGATCCGCGCGCCAAGGTGATGAAGCAGACCTGCGACGAAGTTCTGGCCGAACTCGGCATCAAGAACGATCCGCTGCTGCAAACAGCCATGGAACTTGAGCGCATCGCCCTGCAGGATGATTACTTCATCCAGAAGAAACTTTATCCCAACGTGGATTTCTATTCCGGCATCATTCTGCGCGCGATGGGTTTCCCGATGGATATGTTCACGGCGCTGTTTGCACTGGCGCGCACCTCCGGCTGGGTCGCGCATTGGCAGGAACAGATCGCCGATCCGGGCCTCAAGATCGGCCGCCCGCGACAGCTTTACACAGGCGCCACGCAACGCGATTTCGTACCGGTTGATAAGCGAAAATAGTTAGCCGAGGCGCGTCTGAAACAGCGTGCCGAATCCTTCATGCGTCAGCATTTCGGCGAGGATCGCCCAAGGCGTAAAGCCATCAATGATGGCAACGCCGCCGACGCCTTGCTTCACCACCCATAATGCGCTTTCCACTTTCGGCAGCATGCCGCCAGAGATTATGCCCTCGGCGATCATTTGGCCGGCCATTTCTTCATCGATTGCCGGTATCCGCTTGCGGTGCTTGTCGAACACGCCGGCAACGTTCGTAACCAGGATCAACCGCTTGGCGGCAAGGGCTATCGCCACAGCCATCGCGTAATCGTCGCCATTGATGTTGTAATAGGTCTTGCCGTCGCGGCCGAGGCCCATGAAGTGCAACACCACCACTCGCCCTTTATTCAAAACGCGTTGAATTTCGTCCGTGGCGACGGCAACCGGCCGGCCGCTGCGGTTATGCTCGTCGTCTGAATCGAACGGTTCCGCTTGCACGAAGGAACGCGGATGCTTGGCGGCGCACAGAACTTTTTCCTTGGCGATACCTTCGTCGATCAGCGCTTGCGCAACTTCGCGGTTCATCTGATTGGTGACGGTGCGGATCACGCGCATAGCCTTGGGCGATGTTATGCGGCGGCCATCCGGCCCCTTGGTAAATTCGATTTTGCGGGCGCGCAGCGCCTTATCAATTTGTGGGCCGCCGCCATGAATGAGCACGACATGCACGCCATTAGCGCGCAGGAACTTTACCTGCCGTGCAATCTTGCTGAGAAAATGTTCGTCCTCGGCGATTGAGTTGCCGCCAATTTTAATGACAACAGTGCGATGATGATAGGCATCGAGCTCATTCATCAACTCGCCGATTTGCTCGAGCGTAGGGTCTTTGCGTTTCATACTATTCTTTCTGGTCAAGGAAATCGCCCAGTGCAAGTAAAACTTTATCGACCCCAAGTTCCGCCAGCGGCTTACCCTGCAGCCATTTCGCGCGCGGACCTTTCGGCGCCGACCATTCGGCATCGACCTGATCCGACATCAGGCCGAGCGTGGGCGCGCCGACGACGGCGGCAACATGCATCGGCCCGGTGTCGTTGGCGATAACGCAGGCAGCCCGGCGCATTATTGCCGCTAGCTGAAACAACGTTGTGGAGCCGGAAAAATCGGCCACTTTGGGGTTTATCGCGCGAATATCGGCGATCACTTTGGCATCGGCCTTAGTGCCCACGGCAATGCTGGCGATGCCCTTTTTTTGTAACTCTTGTGCCAGCGCGGCGTACTTGCTGGCAGGCCAGCGCTTATACTCCCGATGCGGCGCGCAACCGGGAACCAGCACCGCAAACCGCGCGGGCAGCTTAAATTTATCGAGCGGTGCATCCAGCCAGCTGACATCGGCTGGCTCTTGGGCTGACACATCCGCCAGTTGCAACTGGGCCTCGACATAATCTGTGAAATGCATGCCGGGCATCGGCTCTGCCAGGCGCGGAAGGGAACAAAAAGGCGCCGCTCCTGACCAAGCTGGCCCCCAGGGTCCGCCGAGCCGCGCATAAAGAACATTCTGCCGCGGCTTGCCTTGCAGATCGTAAACCAACTCCGGCGCGAAGGCGCGCACATTTTTGAACAGCTTGAGCCATTGATTGATGTGAATGGCCGGAGGACGCGGATCGATGATCACCCGGTTGAACCACGGCATGCGCCGCGCAAAATCGGCAAAACCCGGCATGGTAAGCAGTGCGATTTCCGCTTTCGGATGCGCTTGCCGGATTTCGTGAAATGCCTGAAAGCAAAGCACAAGATCGCCGAGTGCGCCGAGACGAATGACAAGGATACGTTTCTTTTCTGTTTTTTCGGACGCATCGCCTGGCGGCTGATCCCCGACAGGAGGCGCTGGCTTTTTCTTGCCAAAAAGACCGGTGACCCAGTCCTTAATAGCAGTTTCCGCGGAAAAAGTTTTTGGTGGTGGGGTGGGGGGCGCGCTCATGGATCACTTGGTTTGCATCAACTCGTCATAAACCGCAAGCGTGCGCGCCGTCATTAGGTCGGTGGTAAAATTGGCCCGTATATGCGCTATCGACCGCGCCGCCAGCGCTGTGCGCGCCTCGGGCGTGAGGGCCAGAACCGCGGCAATTGCATTCGCCAACGCTTCAGGGTCGCCGGGAGGCACGAGAAAACCGGTTTCATTCGGAATCACCGTCTCGCGTGCACCGCCGTGATCGGTTGCAATGACCGGCCTGCCCATGGCCTGCGCTTCGGCGATAACACGGCCAAAGCCCTCCGGACGCGTCGAGGCCGAAATGACTATATCGGCCAGCATGAAAGCGGCAGGCATATCGCGGCAGCCGGGAAATACATGGACGATGGAATCGACTCCCCGGCGGCTAGCTGTTTCTTCAATCTCACGCCGGAAATGATCGGAACCGCTGCCGACAATGACGCAGACAAAATCTTTCCGTGCGAGACGCTGCAAGGCACCAAGCAAAACCAGCTGGCCTTTCCAGCGCGTAAGACGGCCCGGCAGCATAATCACCGGTTTGCCCACCGGCAATTTCCATTCGCTGCGCAAAGCCTCAATACGTTCGGCACTGACGAGCGCCGGATCAAAACGCTTGATGTCGACGCCGCGCGGAATTACACGCAGCTTCTCACGCGATACATTGTAAATCGAGGCGGCGTAATCGCCGACAAAATTGGAAATCGCGATTACGCGCGCACCGCGCGCCATTACGGAATTATATTTGCGTTTGAGCGTCGAACCTACGCCGTAAGCATTGTGAAATGTGGTGACGAACGGCTTGCCGGCACGGCTGGCGGCGGCCCAGGCGCTCCAGGCCGGCGCGCGGCTGCGCGCATGGACGATATCGATTTTGTAGCGCTGAATTATGCCGGCCAGCCGATCAATGTTGCGATACATCGCAAGCGGGTTTTTGGTAGCCAGGGGTACGGTCACATGCGTGCCGCCGCAATCCACGATCTCGCGCGCCATCGGACCACCGGCTGATGCTACGATCGCGCGGTGACCGGCAGCTACCAAGGCAGCAGCCGTCTCTATCGTTCCACGCTCGACACCGCCGGTCACCAGCGCGGGTACGACTTGCAGAACGGTTAAAGAGCGTTGTGCCGTTTTTTTTGCGACATCGAGTACTGTTTGCGCCGCGCGTTCGCTCGGCACGAATTGTCCTGCACCAAGCCAACCCGCAACATCGGTAAGCCCGGCGATCTGGCGCTGGCGGGCGGCGGCGTCAGTCAGCAGCTCATGCATGGCGGATGCCAGTTTATCGGGCGTGCAATTCTCCTGGATAAATTCCGGTACTATGGGCCGGTCATGCATGATGTTGACGAGGTTGGCGTATTTACCCTTGATAAGGCGGCGATACAGAAACGCCGTTACATCGCTCACTTTATAGGCAATGGCCGCAGGCAGTCGCGCCATAGCCAGCTCGACCGCTATCGTGCCTGAACAAGCCAGCGCCGCGCGCGACGCCGCAAACGCATCATATTTGTCGTCATCGCCTTCGACAAACGTAACCGGCAAAGGCCAATCGCGCGTTTGCCCCTTTGCATAATCGATAATATTGGCCGTCACGGGCATGACAACACGCAATTGCGGATGCGCAAGGCGCAAACGCGCAATGGTTTCGCGGAAAATTGGCAGTAGACGCGAAGCTTCGCTCATACGGCTGCCGGGCAGCACGGCAAGAACGGGTGCATCGCCGATATTGTGCTTGGCGCGAAAGCGCGAGGGGTCGCCCTGCCCTGCGCGGCTTTCGACAATCGGATGGCCGACGAAGGTGCAAGGCAATCCTTCGCGTACAAAGTAAGGCGGTTCAAACGGGAGTAAGGCCAGGAGATGATCGAGAAAAGCCGCGATCTTTTTTGCACGGCCCGCACGCCACACCCACACCGTCGGTGCAACATAGTGAATGAGTGGAATACCTTCGCCCTTTAGTTTGCGCGCTACGCGAAAGCAAAAATCCGGCGCATCGATGGTAATCAATGCCGCGGGACGTACGCGCTTCACTTCAGTGACCGTTTCATTCATGCGTCTCAGCAAACGCGGCACATGGCGCAGCAATTCGAACAGGCCGAAATGCGCGAGTTCTTCCTGCGAAAAGAAAAGTTCAATACCTTCGGCCCGCATGCGCGGCCCGCCGATGCCGGCAAAACGTGCCTTGCCGCCGGTCAATTTTTTGAGCGCCTGCATCAATCGCACGCCAAGCAAATCGCCCGACGCTTCGCCGGCGATAAGGAAGAAAAGCGGGGATTCAGGCATCGGTTTTGTCCGCCGCGATGCCGACGACGAACAATCCCGCCTCATCCGCCAGGGCAATCGTTTTCTCGCGTTCGATCAGCAGGCTACGGCCGGCCTCCAGCGCCACGCCACGCAGACCAGCTTTAGCCATCGCGTTAATTGTCTCAGGCCCGACGGTCGGCAGATCAAAACGGTTATCCTGCTGCGGTTTGGCGACTTTCACGAGCACGCCGCCAACTCCAGCGCGGCGCAAACTTGCGCTGCGGGCGATCAGCGCATCGGTGCCCTCAACGGCCTCAACGCCGAGAATGATGCCTTGCTGGACAATCACGGCCTGGCCGATATCGAGCTTGCCGAGATCGCGGGCGATACCCACGCCGCGCATAATGTCGTCCATCGCCTCGGTGTGAGAAATTTTGCCGAGTTGTCCCAGGGGCGTCAGCAAATCGGTAAAAATTTCTTGCGCGCCGATCACGCGCATGCCGGTTTCATCCTCAATTGCCTTGCCGACCGCGCGCAGCAGCGCATCGTCACCCAGCATATTAAACCCGATTTTCGTGAGCACTTTGAGCGCGAGGAAGTCAGGCTTAAGTTCGATCAGCGAGGGCCGCCGTACGCGGCCGATCATCACCGCTTCCTTTATTTCTTGTT